>Ga0209536_100007489_pt1 | contig 16541 bp, 12 predicted proteins | sample DeeMarSeWOR28_12_FD_187461 | JGI IMG/M metagenome (GOLD analysis project Ga0209536, IMG submission 187461) | Marine sediment microbial communities from White Oak River estuary, North Carolina - WOR-2-8_12 (SPAdes) (version 2) | ecosystem: Environmental > Aquatic > Marine > Intertidal zone >... | reverse complement strand
TGTGTCTTTTTCTGCCCCGTGGGCCACGCGGATGACGCTGCGGAGTTTGTGCAAACCCCCTATAGCGAACAAAAGGTCCTGTTTGATTTCTATTTCGACGATCCGCAAAAAATAAACTCCGCACTGTACTGGATCCGTTCCCTCATGAATCCGTTGCTGGAGGCACCCTACGAAATCGCACCTGAATTTCTTGACCTCAAAGTCCTTATTCACGGCACAGAAATCGTTACCATTGCAAAGAAGAACTATGCCAAATATAAAGACGCGGTTGAGCGCATGAAATACTATGCCTCGCTGGGCGTAGAGTTCAGGGTCTGCGGCCTGGCCGCCCAGGACTACGATTTGTTCCGGGTGCTCCCAACCGACGATCTCTCCCATCACGTTGCGCGACAGGACGTCGGGCAGGGTCTCCGCATCCATCTTGAGCAGTACCTCGATCCGCTCACCGCGCTCCTGCAACCGCTGCAGCATGTCGGCGTCTTCCGCCGTGATCGCTGCGTGCGGGATCTGCGGAACGTTGGGGTCGTAGCGCATCTGCCCGGTGTGCGGGGTCCGCAGCGAGAACGGCGTCACCGAACGGATGAGGCTGGCCACGGCGCCGGCCCGGGCCGCCGCCACAGCTCCGACGACGCGGTAGGTCACGGTCTTGCCGTAGCTGGTGAACGGCGCGTTGAGCAAGACGATCTTGCCCCGGGCTTCGAGGTGCCGTGCTTCCAGCTCATCGAAATCGTTGACGACCAGTACTTCGGCACGGATCCCCTCCGGCGGCGTGCCGATGCTTCCGCCCAGTCCGAGCATGGGAAGGTCGACCCGCCGAGGGAGCACCAACTCCAGTGACTCATCGCCGCGAACCCAATGCGGCACCAGTACGGGCTCGGCTCTGACATTATCGAGCCCGTCCTTCTTCATGTTCTCCAAAATCCAGTCCAGCGCCGACTCGAGATTCTCGGAGCCGCTGAAGCGGTGTCCGAAGAGATCGACCATCTCGGTGAGACGCTGGAAGGCAAAGCTGTCCGAAAGCGCGGCGTCGATTAGACGGTCAGCTACCTCACGGTATTCTGTGGCCAGGCTTCCGGTGTCCTGGGCTTCGAGGTTGCCAGCGATGCCCGTGAGCACCAGCAGAAACGTGGCTGTAGCAGAGAATCGTAGTGAAATCAAGTGACTTTTCGCTTCTTGGATCGTGTTTTGGGGTCGGCGGAATATCCCAGAAATGGGGCATCCACGCAAGGAAGGAGGCGGAGGGGAGCCTTCTCTAGTGGTGGCCGGCCTTGAGCGACAGCCCGATCTGGAAGACCACGAGGTTGGCGGAGCTCTCTACAGGATCTAGAGACACCGAACCGTCGGGCCGAACCTCGATGCTGCCCCGCTCCAGGTATCTCGTGTACCCGTTAGCCAGGTACTGGACGTTGAGAGCCAGGGAAGCCTTCCTGAAGATCCTGATATCCAGTCCGGCGCCTCCCGTCCAGGCCAGCGTGATGTGGTCGAAGTTTGTGGAGCTGACGGTCTCCTCGCCCGTCTCGGACCACGGGTCATCGATCGCGGTGGAAGAGGTCGTGACAAAGCGTGTTAGACCCGCGCCACCGTGCACGTAGGCCTGAACGTCGCCCGACCGAAACCCGAATTGCGGGCCTGCCAGCATCGAGTACATGCTGTGCATCATGAGGACACGTTGGTGTTGATCGGGGCGGGGCATGTCGAGCAGCGAGGCGACGGCGGTGGGAGACATCCGGTGCGTCTCGATACCGTAGATCAGGTAATAGCCATCCAGCCGAACGGCGAGGAAACCGCGCGGATCGAGGTGAACGAGGCCGGAGGCTCCGATGCCGGTGGCCGTGGCCACGTGCGCACCAAACTCGCCCAGTGGAAAGCCCGTCACGAAGAAATCATCCTCGTTCAACAGGTTCATTTCGGTGGGCACGGGACTGGGCGGCGCTTGTTCGAGCTCCTGGGGGTAGGCGGTCGCTGGCGCCGGGGCGAAAGCCAACCCAGGCAGGAGAATCGTCGGGCGGGCCAGCGTGAGGATGTGGCGGAACATGGCACGACTCCTTGTCCGACGTCCAAGATGGGCAAGCTCGGTGCCCGGTCTCCGGCCGATGAAATCAAGGGTTTTGACCGTCTTTCGGCCCTCGACCATTGGTTCGTTGTGTCGATGGGCTACGCTCGCGTGTTTGACAAACACGGTTGGGGTAAGAGCACAACTTTGCTATGATGTCTGCACACACGAATGGCAGTGGCGCTCGTCAGGGCGAGCCCGTTGCTGGCCAGGGGCCCAGTTTGAGGAAGCAAGAAAAAATGTCAAAAATTCGATATCGTCGCGGTATGCTGATCGCCGTTTTCGCCATGGCCACTTTGGCTGCGGGCGGCTCCACGGCCTTCGCCCAGGGTGAGTCCAGAAGCTCGCTGTTCAGAGAAGCGGACCAGGCCCTGGCAAACGCTCGGGCGGCCCACGCGGATATTCTGGCGCCCCGAGGCTTCGGCGAGGGCATGAAGCGTTATCAGGAAGCCGAGCGGGACCTGGAGCGAGGTCGAAGCAGCGATCGCATTCGGGAGAAACTTGCTGATGCCGCGGAGTACTTCGAGCAGGCGATGGCAGCGGCCCAGTTGGCTTACCCGACTCTGTCTGCGGCACTATCGGCTCGCGAAGATGCGGAGGCCGCCGAAGCGGCGGAGCACGCATCCAAACTGTGGATCGAAGCAGGGGAGGAGTTCGAGAGTGCGGCGCGGGAACATGAAGGCGGCGATATCGACGACGCGCGTGAGAAAGCCGATAAGGCGGAGTCGCTGTACCGGGATGCCGAACTGCAAGCCATCAAAGCGAACTACCTTCAGGAGACTTGGAATCTGTTGCAGCAGGCGAAGGCAGGCGGTGCGGACGACCGTGCACCTGTGACGCTGGCCAATGCCGAGGCGTTGGCGACCGAAGCCGAGCAAATGCTGAGCCAAAGCCGCTACGATACCGACGAGCCGCGCTGGCTTGCGCAACAGGCCCGGCTCGAGGCAATGCACGCGATATATCTCTCCGGAATCGTGCGAGCCATCGAGGACGACGAGATGACCTTCGAGGACGTAATGCTCGCCGGCGAGAATCAGATGGCCAGGATCGCCAGCGTTCTTCAAGTCGCTCCGCAGTTCGAGTCCGGAATGTCCGGTACGACAGACGCGATAGTGGCTCAGGTCGAGTCTTACCAGGACAGCCTGGCCGGGCTCGGCATCGACCTCATGGACCGGTCGGACCGGGTCGCGGTTCTCGAAGCCCGATTGGTCGAGGTCGAGACGCGAAACGCTGATCTGGAGCAGGAGCTAGGGGGGTTGGCCGAAGAGAGGACGGCGCTGGTCAACCGGATGGAAGAACAGGCACGCATGCGCCAGAAGTTCGCGACGGTGGAACGCATGTTCAGCCGCGAAGAGGCGCGGGTTTTCCGCGAAGGTGCGGACGTCACCGTCCGGTTACTGACTCTCAGCTTCGAGGTGGGTCAGTCGAATATCGACGCCTCATACCACGATATTCTGGACCGGGTCCAGCGCGCCATTATGGAATTCCCAGGTGCACGCGTCACCGTCGAGGGTCATACGGACTCGTTCGGGAGCGACGCGACGAATCAAAGACTCTCGCAAGAAAGAGCGGAAGCGGTGCGAAGCTACCTGCTTGGCAGTCCAAGCCTGCAGCCCGCGCAGGTCGAAGCGATCGGCTATGGCGAATCACGGCCCGTCGCCAGCAACGACACGAGGGAAGGGCGCGCGCGAAATCGCCGCACCGACGTCATCATCCATACTGACATCGGGATGGGGTACTAGAACTTCCGCTTCTTGGTGAGAAGGTTGACGATCACCACTAAGACCAGCGCTCCGGCAGCGGATGTGACGAGAGGGAACCGGACGTCGCCGAGAGGTACGTATATCGGCTCGGCCCAATCGATGTAATCCGCGAAGTAGGGACCGGCCACGGCGCCCACGAAAGCCATGATCACCGACACAGGAAGGCCGCCGCGGGAATAGCCGGTCAAGAACTGGCCGATCCCCCCGACCAGGCCCGCCACGACGACCAAACATCCGAATTCGATGATTCCCATGATACCCTAAGCTGCAATCCTGAGGTTAAGAACACAATATTCTGATGAGGAACGCCGCCAGGGTGGCCCTGTGGGGTGCCAGGCCCTGGCGGCGTCAAGAGGATCGGAGGCTCATTCTACCGAGCTAAACCACCGCTTCCACAGCGGGCAGGTGGGACAGCTGAGGTAGTCTTTTAATAAGAGACTATTGGAAGCATTCGCTCTCCGAATAAGCCCCCGGAAGATTCCAGGGTACAACTCGGCTGAAAGCTAGCCTTCGGCTATCATGTAGCGGTCAGGTAGCAGTCAGGTGGCTATCACGCAGTAGCGTGGCGTATCAGGTGGGGATCATGTGACGGGAAATTGTGGGCCACATCACCAGCTGGCCCGTTTCGCCTGTCACACCTTGGTCACCAGCAAGGCCAGGCCGATGAGAACCAGGGCGTGGGCAAACTGGTCGAGCCCGAGGGCATACCAGAACACGTTGCGGCTGGGGTTGTTCAATTCGGGAACACGACGACCGAGTTGGGCGCGACCGGCATCGAGCACGAAGTGGGAGATAAACTCGATAGCAGCCGCGAGACCCAGGATCGTCCATGAAGGGAAGGCGACGATCAGGATGACCAGCCCGATCAAGACGGCGTGCACAAGGGCGTGTGCCGCGATGAGCCACATCGGCTTGGCGTTGGTTTTGGCCGCCAGCATCTCCGGCGTGGAGAGTGGCGTGAAGTCGCCCAGGTAGTGGGCGAAGAAGAAGCCGGCGAGGAGCAGTGCGATCTGATTCGTCATGGCGATTCCCTCACTCCACGGCCGTGCCGCCGAGGGCTTCGCGATTCAATGGAATGTCCAGGAAACTTTGACGGACATCGGGATCCTCGATCTTCTTGGCTTTCTCGCGGATTGCCGCGCGAGCCTGTTCGAGAATCTCTGCCGCTTCCTCCTGGCGGCCCAGCGCCTCGAGACTGCGGGCGCGTGTGAAAAGAACAGCTTCCTCGGGCCCCTCGATCTTACCGCGCATGCTCAGCTTGTGCATCGCTTCGGCCGAGGCTTCCTCGGCGGCTTCCACGTCGCCCGCCTCCAGCGCTATCTCGGCTTCGCGAGTCACGGAGAGTATGTCGACGTGGGCCAGGCCGGCTTGTCGTGCCAGCCGGCGAGCCTGCCGTGAGGCCTTTTCGCTGTCGGCGCCCGTTCGGATCTGAGCGAGCTGCAAACATGCCCGGGCGCCCAGGCCGGGCTGGTGGGCCCGCTCGGCGGTCTCGCAGACCTGTCGTGCCAGGGCTTCGGCTTCAGCCGTCTGCCCCAAGGCTGCGAGTGCTGCAGCCAGAGCCAATCGGGCTCCGGACTGGGCCTGCAGTGAACCGCACCGCTCGGCCAGTTCCAGCGCCATACGCGCCGACTTCTCCGCTTCTTCGTAGCGGCCCACCCAGTAGAGCGCCCAGGCCTGGTGTCCGATCACCCTGGCCTCGGCCGGCCGCTGGCCGATCTCCGCGCAGATCTCGCGAGCCGCTTCGAAATAGTCGAGGGCCGTGGTGAAGTCGTCGAGGTCGATCTGGACGAGGCCGAGCTGATCGAAGACCTCGGCCTGTCCGTAGCGGTCACCCGCCTCGCGCTCCAGCGGCAATGATGAGCGATAGTACTTCATCGCCTCTCGTTGGTCACCCCAGAGGTGAGAGACGCGGGCGAGTAGCCGAAGTACATCGGCTTGCATGGAGATGTCGCCGAGCTTTTCGAAACGAGCCAGCGATGTCTCGCCGTTGGCGCGCGCGCCGGACAGGTCACCCGAGTGGAGCTGGTAGCGGGCGCGTCGATACTCCGCCTCGGCGGCGATGCGATCGTCGTCCTGCTCTCCGGCCAGGGCCTCCAGCTCGTCCAGGGCGGATCGACGCGTTTCCGTTTCGCCGGCCTCCGCGGCGATGTCCTCGGTTATCAGTAGAAGGCGTGCTTTGGCTGTGGGCTCGGCGGCGAGTCCGAGGGCGCGTTCGACCAACGCACGGGCATCGCTCAGCGACCCGCGCTCGCGTGCCGTGTCGGCGGCCTTCTCCAGATAGGGGAGCGCGCGTTCCGGTTTAGGAGAACGTTCATGGTGAAAGGCGATCCACTCAGCGTACTCGGAAGCTTGTTTACCCAGTCGGTTCTCGAGCCACTCGGCCACCGCCCCGTGCATCTCGGTTCTCAGTCTGCGAAGCATGCCTTCGTAGGCCACCTCCTGGAGCAGCAGGTGCTCGAAGAGGAACTCCTTGTCCCCGCTCACAGTGGAGAAGGGAAGCGAGCGAACGAAGGCACCGTCCATCAATGTGTCCAGCTCGCTATCGACCGGCCGCTGGAGCAGAGCTTCGGCCAAAACACCGTTCCAGAAGCGCCGGCCCACGATGGCGGCGTACTGCAACACCGACTTGGCCGCGTTGTCGAGGCCGTCTATTCGGGTGCTCAGCACGCTCTCGATGGTGTCGGGTACGCTCAGCTGGTCGAGGTCGCCTTCGACCTTCCACACTTCATCTTCTCGGCGAATCGCCTCATTGGCGACCAGCGATTTCAGGACCTCTTCTAAAAAGAGAGGGATACCCTCCGCACGTTCGGCTATGCGATCCAGGAAATCGCCCGGCAGCTCGTGCTCGCCCAGGAGCGACTCCGTCAACTGCCGGAGCTCGGTCTGGGAAAGCGGTTGAAGGTCGATGCGGTCCTTCACCACCTCCATCAATCGGGCCAACGACGTCTCGCTGGATAACGGGGGCCGAGAGATGAGGACGACCATGACGGGCCCCGGTAGCTTTGTCTCCGGTAGGCGGGAGAGGGCTTCGAGTGTCGTCTGATCGGCCCAATGTAAGTCTTCCAGGACCAACATCGCTGGCGAACCTTCACCCGAGCCCAGGGATCGGACTACGGCCTTTCGAATCCACTCCTGGCGCTCCGTGGGGCTGTGGCCCTGCAGTTCGGTCATCTCCGACACCGGGCTTCCCAGGGCGATGGCGAGGCCGGCCTCGAGTGGAGGCGACCAGGGCTCGGAGTCGCTTCTGATGATCTGTGCGGCGGCGTCCTGCGGGCCGAGTCCCACCTGGAGGTTGTGCTTGCTACGTATCAGCTCGGCAACGGGCTCCCACGGTGTGCTGCTCGAGTACGGGTAGCTGCGCCCGATGGCGACCGGAATGGGACTGGCGTCATCGGCCCCGATCAACTCCTCGAGAAGTCTTGTCTTGCCGATTCCGGCGGGTCCCGTGATCAGGCAGAGCTGGAACTCACCGCTCTTTGCGCGTTGCCACAGATCCTGCAACTGAGAGAGCTCTCCAGAGCGTCCGACGAGGGTCGTGTGCTTTCCTTCGAAGCCCCGGACACGGCCGCGCTCGGGCTTCAGACGGATGACGTGCCGGGCACGAACGGGCTCGTGGCGCCCTTTGACCATGAGCTCGAGCTCGTCGTCGTACTCGAGCAGATGGTGCGTTTGCTTGACGGTCGCGGCATCGACGAGGACGCGTCCGGGCTCGCATTTGTTCTCGAGCCGTGAAGCGACGTTGACCGTATCTCCTACGGCCGTGTAGTTCTGAGCCCCACCGCCGGAGAACAGGCCGGCCACCACGGGCCCGGTGTTGATGCCGATCCGGAGCTGGGGTTTGAACTTGCCTTCCTCGCCGAACGCGTGGCTGTGCTCGGCGGCCCACTCCCTAAGAGCTTGTTGCATGTCCAGGGCGGCGCGCACGGCTCGCTCGGGCTCGTTCTCGTACGCAACGGGTGCCCCGAACAGCGCCATGACGCAGTCGCCGATGAACTTGTCGACGTAGCCGCCCCAGCGCGTGATGCACTGGGAGAGCCGATCCAGACAATCGAGTATGAGGCGATGGACCTCCTCGGCATCCAGTTGCTCGCTGAGTTGCGTATATCCTGAGAGGTCGGCAAAAAGCACCGAAACGACGCGGCGATCGGCCTGGCTGGGAGAGGAAAGCGGCGCGCCGCAGGCGAGGCAGAACTGAGCTTTCTTCAGATTCTGCGTTGTGCAGGCCGGGCATGCGGCGGCGAAGCTGGCATCGACGGGCACGCCACAGGTCGCGCAATAGTGGGCACCCTGGGGTACCGTGTCGCCGCAAGTCGGGCAGGATTCTACCGGCGTTGTTTCGTTCATGGGGGAGTCAATCTGAGAAGAAACCGTCAAGAACACAACGCAGGGCGACCGGGCTGGGGCCGCCCTGCGTTGGAGACCGGAAACGATCTGCGTTTCGGTGTCCGGTCAATTCATCTCATCGAATAGATGGGCCCTACATTCCGGGTATGTGCCTCCCACCCGGACGGGCGCGGGGTGACACCCTCTCTTCGAGCTCTTCGACGGTCAGCTCGATAGCGGAAGCGTCCTTGCCCGTGGCATCGAGGATCAGCTTTTTCTGGTCCTCAGTCAGCTCGATTCGGACTGGTTCGTGCTTTTCCATTGTTCTCTTCCTCTCAGTGTGGTTGGGCTGTCCACTCACTTTGCTACCGACGGTCTCAAACATGTGGCAGATGGGCGGGAGACCGCGAGGACGGACATCACCCTAGGTTCGTAACCTTGGGTGCAATCGTGGGGTGACCTATGGGGCCGTGGGTTTGGAACGCTCCGGGCCGTGAGGTCGTGCAATCGGTGGGTTCGTTAGCGTGACGTGAGTCACCGGGGGAGTAGAGAGCACAGAGAAACGCAGGGCGGTCTGGGCTACGACCGCCCTGCGTTGGGGACCGGAAGGGCTACTGCACGATGGCTTCCGGTCCGGGTGGGGCGTTAACCCTCAGCCACCCGGCGTGAACTTGCCGCGGGGCGACACGCGCTCTTCGAGCTCTTCAACCGTCAGTTCGATCGCGGAAGCGTCTTTGCCTGTGGCCTCGGCGATTTGCTTCTTCTGCTCCTCGGTGAGCTCGATGCGGACCGGCTGCTTCTCCATTGTTCTCTCCTTGGCTGGTTGGTTGGGACCCTTCTGTAAGGGTCAGACTGCACTGGCAACTGGCGATGAAGATGCACGTTTCAGCGATTCTCTGCGAGGATCGATATCACCGGGTATCGGTAACTTCAATGCGTGATCCGGGCGTGACTGGGCGTGCCAGAGCTTCGTAACCGAGATATGGGTCGTGCCGTGCCTCAGGTGAGTCTGCCGGCGTGACTTTGGTCACAGGCGATCTCGGAAAGCTAGTCCTCTCGTAGAACCAGGGCCGACTCGGATACGCGAATGACTCGACCCTCCGCGTGCAGCAAGTCGCTGTCCAGCAGGTCCTTCAGCATCCGGGAAACGACTTCGCGGCTGGAGCCGATTCGATTCGCCAGCTCCTGATGTGTGGGCCGGGTGAAGACGATTTCTTCGCTCCCGGGCTCGGGCTCACCCTCCCGCTCGGCGATGTCGAGCAGAGCCATCAGCAGGCGCTCCTTGACGCCCATGAGGGCGTGCTCGCCGATCTTCTGGTAGGCCTCTCGAATACGGTGTCCGAACTCGGCCATGATGACCTTTTGAATCATCTTTTGCTGGGCTAGCCAGGCGACGAAGTCGTCGACTCGGAAGATGGCGAGCTTGGATGGAAGGACGGTGATGGCGTTTGCAGGCTGGGGGCCACCGTCGAGGGCAGAAATAAGCCCGAAGAGGCCACCCGGTCGAACGACATTGAGGACGACCTCTCGACCTTCCTCGTTCATGAGGGTGCATTTCACGCGCCCGCTCACCACGAGGTAGACCGATCCGGGCGGATCACCCTGATAGAAGAGGATGTTGTTCTTCGGGTAATCGTGACACCGCGCCAGGGTCGCTAATTCGCGTAGGGCGTCTTCGTCAGCCCCCTCGAACATGGAGAGATCCTGGATTGCCGAGTGGACGTCCTTGAGCGCATTCTTGCCGTTTATAGCCATAGGTCGACTCGTATCGTTCGGCGTACGGCTCGGGCGATCGCTTGAGCGATCGTCCCGCGCACGGTCCGGATTTTTGCGATGCCTGTCATCCCGGGCTCCGGCTGCCATTCGCCAGAGGGAATCAGAACGTCGGCCACCAACCACCCACCCTCGGCCGCCGGAGTAACAGCCGACACGAGGGTGACGAACTTGAGTTCTGGGCGCGATTCGAGCCGGAGCACAACCGTCTGGCCCTCGGCCACTTCGCCGGCACGTTTTGGTGGAACACTCACCCGCGCTCGACGATGCCGGGTGGAGGCGACCTCGACGAGCAGGTCCCCCTCGTCGAGTGCGCGTCCAAGCCGCTCTCGAAGGCGATGGCCGAGAACGACCCCATCGACCGGTGCTCGCACCACCAGCCGATCGCGTCGAGCCCGGAGCACGGCAAGCTCTCTTTGTGCCTCATCAAGCACGGCTCTCGTGGACGCCGCTGCCGTCAGGTCGCCGTTGGCCTCGGCGCCGGCGCGCGCGAGTTTCAGTCGCTCGACCCGAGCCTCGTACGACCGGAATTCGGCGTCCAGGCCTGGGTTCCAGAGAGTCGCGATGGGAGCACCAGCCGCGACGGTATCACCACCATCGACGTGCCAGCGATCTAGAGTGCCCTCGACCTCGGCTCTGACCAGAGCCCGCGGCAGGCCTTCGACGTGGAACTCTCCGGTGACCCGCGAAGTCCAGGGCAGGATGAAGGGCAGGCCGATCAACAAGACCGCGGCTGCCAGCAGGAGGGCGGCACGACGGCCGCCCAGGAAACCTGCGCGCCATGTTGTGGTCGCCGCTGTTGCCAGCGCCTGGCCCCGCCCCGCAAACCGGACGACAGCCTTGGCGGCGCCGAGGAGTAGTATGAACCAGACCAGCGGGCCCAGAAAGCGACCGGCCACGAGGATCAGCCAGAGAACCCCCAGAGCCAGGAACAAAGCGCTGTACAACAGCGCGGCGGTCCCGTAAGCGACGAACACCCGACGCTCCCGGGGCGTAACTCCGGGCTCGGCCACGTCCATTCCGAGGCCGTACTTCTTACCGACCCAAGCCATGTACTCGAAGGCGCGCCGCCTCAAGTTGGGGATTTCGAGCCAATCGGAGAGAGCGTAGTACCCATCGAGCGGTAAGAGCGGATTCATGTTTGCCAGGACGGCCATGATTCCGCCCGACAGGAAAGTGAGGAAGGCGAGGGTATTGACGAACGTACCGGGTTCCGTGGTTATCCAGACGATGGCCGCGATGGACCCGACGAGCATCTCGATCCACGGTCCCGCAAAGGTCACCCACAGGCGACGCGCACGGCTCTCGAAGGTCCATGCGTCGTTGGTGTTGCAGAACAGGGCAGGCGAGAAGTAGAGGACCATGCCGCCGATCTCGCGTACCTCGCCGCCGAAAGCCTTGGTCGTCAGTCCGTGACCCAACTCGTGAATGGATCCGATCCCGAAGAAGAGGCCGTAAAGGATCACGTAGTCCCAGACACCGAAGCCGCTGAGCGTGTACAAGCCGAACGTCGCGCTCCAGAACTCGTTCCAGCGGGAGAACAGAATGACGAAGTAAATGCCGAACAGCGCCAGGGATGCGATGACGAACCGGGGTGACCACGCCCATCGCATTCGGTTCACGATCGACTCGAAGAGGCTGTCGGGGTCGCCGATGGAAAACCGGAGCCTCAGAATCGAACCTTTGGTTCGACGTCGCGCGCGAACCTTCCGGTCGGAACGCAGCCTTTCCACGAGCATGAGATGCTGCTCGACGGGGGTGCGCTCGACCAGGCCCAGACGCTTGAGCTTCTGCGCGAAATCGGCGACCTGCCCTGCGGGTGGACGAGTGCCGAGGGTGTTGGAAGCGGCGATGGCGATATCGCTGGGAGTGCGCTTTCCGTCCATGAGTCGCATCAGCCCAACTTCCATCTCTCCGAACTGGAAGTACTTCTGCTCGCTGGGCTCCTTCACGACATAGTGTATTTTGCCGTGAATCTCCCGGCGGACGATCTTGACGCCGCCCTTCAGTTTGGGCCGGGTTTCGAGGGCGGTGCTCACCGCTCGGTCGTCTCCTCTTCGCTGGGCTCGATGAGGACCGCCGCGCCCGGCCGGAAGCCGTTGGGTTCCAAGAGCTCGATGATGACCTCCCGGGTACCGCTGCCGGGATCGACGGTCGGGCTGACTACCAGGACTCGAGCCGTCGCGCTTTCTCCGGTGGCCCCGGTGATCTGAACCGGCGCACCGGCTAGAAAAGCCGTAGCCCGGGTCTCAGGCACCAGGAGCCGAGCGCGCAATGGAGCCATGGCCGTGATGCGGAAGAGAGGCGTGTTCCCCTTAATTAGCTCGCGCTCCCTGATGTAGCGTCGTGAGACGACTCCCGAGAACGGTGCCGTGATGCGTGTACGCGAGAGATCGAGCTCGGCGCGCTGGAGCTCAGCATCCGCGTATCGCTTTGCATAGACCGCCGCATCGTACTCGGCTTGCGGAACGACTTCCTTCTCCCGCATCTGCTCAATGCGCGCGAAGTTGGCGTTGGCGTCGTCGACTGCGGCCCGCGCCGCTTCGAGTTGGATCTGAACGTCGGCGTCGTCCAGCATCGCGAGCAGTTGGCCGGCTTTGACTGCGTGTCCCACCTCGGCATGAATGGTCATCACGACGATGCCCTGCTCGAAGTAGTATCCGCTGGACAACTGGCTGACCACGTCGACGTCGCGTTCGGAGTAGAGAAAGGTGTGGAATCCCAAGTCGACGTCGGCCGCGGACGCCGTACTTGCCAGGGACAGTCGGATTCCCTCGTTGGCGCTGGTCGCGGGGTCGGATTCAATCTCCCGGCTGCAGCCGAGGAGGAAACTGGCCAGCAGAACCGGAGCAAGGCCGGTCAATTGGGTTCTTGTCATGTCTACCGCCATAGGTGCATTTGAGTCCAGCGAACGATCGGGCGTACCATCCACCAACCCAGCGGACGACGCGCTCCGACGATCTTGGCGCGGGCCTCCATTCCGGGCTTGAGAAGGTCTTCTGAGTTGTCGATTCCCGCACGTACGACGAACGTGGGGACGGCCGAGATGGTGGAATCGGCGTACGGCGCGATCTCGGTAACCGTGCCGATGAAAGTGTAGTGTGGCAGGGCAGGGACCTTCAGGCGCACACGCTGTCCCGAGCGAACGCGCTCGATATCGCGTTGGTGTACATGGGCCTCGACCTCGAGTTGGTCCGTTCGCCCCAAGGTGACGAAAGTCTCGCCGGCACCCAGCCATTCACCGAGCATTTCGTTGGGGCGCTGGGTCAGAACGACGCCGGCCACCTGCGCTTTGAGTCGAGTGCGCTCCAGTTGCTCGTTCAAGATTTCGAGCTGCGCCGCGAGCTGGCGTTCGTCGATCTGTGCGATTCGGGCTGCGGACTCGTCTCCGCGCTGCTGCGCTGCGGCCGCCTCGCGCCCTGCTACGGCGAGTGCGCCCGTGGTCTCCTGGATCTGCATGCGGATTTCGTCATCGCGGAGCACCGCGAGCACGCTGCCTTCCGCGATGGCGTCGCCTTCGTTCACCAGGATCTCCGCCAGCAACCCGTCGACCGTGGCTCTGATCGGCATTCGATTGCCAGGCAATATCTGTGTTTCCGTTGGCGTGATGCGCTCGGCCCAGGGGAAGAAGATGACGATCAACGCCAAGGCGAGGGGGATCCCGTATCGCGTTACGAGTTTTCGCCGCGGCATGGCCAGTACGCGCTTCCGCCAGGCAGCCATGGGCTCGAGCAACCCGATGAAAGGGACCTGACCGTAGAGATCGGCGTTTCGAATCGACACCGACACTTGGTTGGCTAGAAGCTCGGCGGCCTCACGACCGGTTTCACCGAGGAATCCGGGAGTGGCGGACTCCATGTAGAAGGCACCGAGTCGCCCTTCCTCATCTTTCAGCGGGATCAGGAATAGCGAGCGGATTCCCGACTCGTCGATGTAGGGCCCGAAGGCGTTCCGAACCGACGTCGCAGATTCTTCGTCCGCTGCCAGGTCCGGCACGTATACGCTCTCATCGCGTTCCGACAGCCAGGCGATCAACCGCTCCAGTTGACGCATCGTGTCCGACCGGTCCACGGTCTCTTGGCCCGAGATCGCTTTCAGCATCTCGCGGCCGCCTTCGTCGAGAGCGATGGCCGCACGGTCGTAGTTGATCGTCTGACTGGCCAAGTTGACTACCGACATCGTCAGGCGCTCGACGTCGAGAGTCGACGTGATCTCGCGGCTAATTCCCAACAGCGCCTTCAGGTCGTGGGCGCGTCGCTCGGCGTCGTGGAGTTGGGCGTTGCGAAGCGCCAGACCGGCCGTGGAGGCGAGCCCGCTTACCAGTGTGAGGTCGTTCTCATCGAACCGGCCGTTGCCGTTGCGCTTGTTGATCACCTGGATCACGCCCAGCGTGTCCCCTTTCGCCCTCAAAGCGGCGGTGACTATCGACTGGGTTTTGAAGCCCGTCGCCTCGTCCACCTGGTGCACGAAACGAGGATCGTCCCGAGCGTCGGTGATGAGCTCCGGCCTACCGGTGGCGGCTACGCCGCCCACGATGCCAGCTCCGAAAGGAAGCTCGAGCCCTTGGATCTGCTCGCGTACCGGGCCGCGTGCGATGGCGCAGATCAGGTTGCTGCCCTGGCGAAGCCAGATCGACCCGGCCTCCGCATCGAGGATCTCGAGCGTGCGATCGAACACACGGGGCAACAGCTCCTCGAAGTCCAGGGTGGAGTTGAATTCCAGGCTGGCCTGGTAGAGCAAGTCGAGGTGCTCTCTCGGCTGGAGGCTTAATTCGGACATGTCATCGGCTGTTTTGGGGAGCGGCAGAGAAGGTGGGCGTACCTCCACAGGGGACCAGCATTCTGCCCGGGGCGGTCGGGGCAGTGCTGGACACACGGATATGGGTAACCCTGCCCTGAGGTTGGGCGTAGATGCATCTGGTGCTCCCCGGTGCCAAGGAGCCCCTCCTCAACCCATCTGCCCGATTTTGAGCAATCATAAGGTAGCGTACGGTGGCGGTGCGGAGCAATAGGCGTGTGAGCGACCCTACAAACGCGGGTAGAAGGGGCCTCTGACCGGCCGTCTTGTTTGGAGGGGGCGTTCGCGACAGATTTCCTTTGCCCCCACCTTTGGGCAGCCACCGATATGATCGAAATTAAGACACTTGGCCGCACGTCCGTTGCGGTGAACGGCATTCCTCTCAGCGGCGAAGCTGCGTGGCCCAAGTCCCTGGCGCTGATTGTCTACATGGCCAGGGAGCCGGGCCCAGATCGGCGCGAGCAGATACTGGGCGTGCTGTGGCCGGACACGGATTCGAAGAAAGCCCGACGCGCCTTGAACCAACTGATCTACACGTTGCGCAAGGCGAGCCCTGAGCTCGATCTCGAGAGCGTCAGCGATGCCCTGGATTTCGGCAAGGAGGTCTGGCTCGATGTCGAGGAGTTCGAGCGGCTCTTCGAGGCTGGGGATTTGAAAGGTGCCGTGGAGCTGTACGAGGGGCCGTTCCTGTCCGACGTATCCGTTGGGGAGCCCGAATTCGACCACTGGGCCGATCGCCAGCGTGCCGGGCTGCGGAGGAAGTTCCGCCGGGCCGCCCTCGAGCTGGCGGGGCATGCAAAGGCTGCGGGCGACGCCGACCAAGCGGTGGCCTACTGTCAGCGTCTGGTCGAAGCGGATCCGCTGGACGACGAGGCGCAACACCTGCTGATCGAGTGCCTGTATCTGCGCGGCGATCGGCTTGCAGCTCTACGCCACTTTGACAAGTATCGCGAGCTTCTGGCACAGGAACTCGAGGTCGAGCCGCTCGATCACACTCGCGATCTGATCGAGCGTATCCGGGGCGAGTCCACGAGCGGAGAGCCGGTTGGCGGGGCGGCCGTCGAAGCCGGCACCAAACCGGACAGTGGAGCGGAGCCGGATGTATCCGAGCCAACGCCCCGGAAGTCGCCCGCGATCGTAGAACTGTTGGGCCGCAGGAATTTGCTGGGACTCGCTGCGCTGGCCGTAGTGGTCGTTGCGGCGGTTTGGCTTTGGCCTTGGGCTGGGCCGGCGGGGCCGGCGGCCGCGACCACCGAGACGGTGGCTGCGGGTTCAATACGCGTAGCCGTATTGCCGTTTACGCCGCACGGCCTCAGCGCCGACGATGGGGAGTTATCGGTTGGCGTGGCTCAGCTCGTATCGCTCAACCTCGATGCCTACAATTCCATCGACGCTGTCGGACACCGAGCCGTGCTACGGATGATCGAGGCACGCGAGTTTGATTCGGCGTCGGTGAACGACCCCTCCTCGCTGAGCGCCTTTGCCGAGGAGGTCGGCGCGACGACGCTTCTGTTTGGCGATGTGCACGCAAGCGGTGAGCAACTGCGTATCGTCGCGGACCTGGTGGATCCCGTCAGCGGCGCGGTTTTGGTTCAAGCCAACGTGCGGGGCTCCCGCGATGATTTGTTCGACCTTCTCGATGAGCTGAGTTCTGTTCTGGCCGCTGGCTTGGGAGCACCCGCCGCCGATCCAGTGTCACCGTAGCCGCTCTCGCCGATCGCTGTCGTCGACTGGCGAGAGCGACTCAATGGACTTCTACGGTTTGGGCTTCCACGGCGGAGGCGGCGGATCCTCGGGGTTCGGCTCGCGCTTTCCCGCATCTATCTCCAGTT
>Ga0209536_100007488_pt1 | contig 16541 bp, 12 predicted proteins | sample DeeMarSeWOR28_12_FD_187461 | JGI IMG/M metagenome (GOLD analysis project Ga0209536, IMG submission 187461) | Marine sediment microbial communities from White Oak River estuary, North Carolina - WOR-2-8_12 (SPAdes) (version 2) | ecosystem: Environmental > Aquatic > Marine > Intertidal zone >... | reverse complement strand
ATCGATATGAAACTGGTTGAGCAAAACATTGCATTTTTAAGTGAACTTGAGAAACTTTTTGTACTTCTGGTTAAAGAAAATTCACTTGAACACATATCTAAACAGATAATTTCAAAAAGTGTGGAAATAAGCGATAGCATTTTCGGGCTGATTGTTTATCAGGATGACAATGAAAAATATGAATTTCAATTTCACAACACTAATGAATTTATTACAGATGAAAAAGAAGCAGAGAGAGCGATAAGACCGGATTTTTCATTCATTAATAAATGGCTGCTATTAAATAAAAAATCGTTGCTGGCTTTAAATCATCATAACAATATTGGATTTAATCTAACAGAGATTCTCAACTGCGAATCATTAATAATTTCTCCATGTTTTTTTGAGGGCCAGCTTCTGGCAACTATTGTGGTGGGAAAAAGTAAAGGCACATATTCCGCTTTTGAAATAAATATTGTTGAACAAATATCAGCGCTTTTATCATTCGCGATAAGCAATCTTAGAACCCGCGAATTAAATACCGCCCTTGAAAGCCGTTTATTACAGGCGCAAAAACTTGAAACAATCGGAAAGCTATCGAGCGGAATGGCTCACGATTTCAGCAATCTTCTATCCAGCATTTTTGGCAGTTTAAATTTATTAAGAAAAAAAGTGCCTGAGACAATCGATACAATGAGGTTGATAGATAATATTGAAAGTTGTTCTATACGTGCAAAAGACCTTACAAAAGGATTACTTTCATATGGAAAATCAACCCCAAAGAGAAAAGAACTTGTAAATCCAAACAACTTAATAAATGAAATTTCCAAAGTTGTTACACAAACATTTCCAGGTACTATTAAATATATTCAACATGTTGATGAAAACCTGCACAATATTTTAGGCAACAACACAGAAGTTTACCAGGTACTTTTAAACCTTTGCGTAAACGCAAAAGAGGCAACAGACGGGAAGGGAACAATAACGCTTTCGGGAAATAATATTTCAATCGATAATAAGAATATTATAAATCATCCTTTGCTTAATGAAGGTAATTATGTTCTTTTTTCAGTTAAGGATGACGGTTCGGGAATTGAAGAAAAAGATTTACAGAAAATTTTTGACCCTTATTTTTCCACAAAAAACAAAGAGACTGTATCCGGGCTGGGACTGTATGTTTCCTACGGTATAATTAAAGCACATAAGGGTATGATTGAGGTTACAAGCAAGCCTGGTAAAGGAACTCAGTTTGATGTTTATATTCCGGCTTATGAACCACAAAAAGAAAAGTTGCCATCATCGCCCGATAAAATAATCCTTCTTGCAGACGATGAAGAAATGCTAAGTGACTTACTGGCAGAACTACTTGAATCAAATGGTTATAACGTAATCAAAGTTTCTTCGGGCAAGGAAGCATTAAGAGTTTTAACTGAAGAGATAAAGGTTGATCTTTTAATAATAGATTATAATATGCCGGAGATGTCTGGTTTAGAAACTGTTGTTAAAATACGAAAATTAAACCTCGAGATGCCTGTTATACTTTCTTCGGGTGCTGTCGATTTTGATGCTGATGAGGTAATGGATAAGTATGAAATTAATAGTTGTGTACAAAAGCCATACATTTTCGAAACAATGTTAGAAACAATTCAAAAGGTAATTTAATCCGGAGTCTCTTCTTCAATTTGAATCATCTTAACAGTTTTTGTATAATCGGATATAACCGGTTCTTTAATTTTATTCAATTGATCAAGAACAGCCGTAATTTCGGTTATTGCTAAGTCGATATATTTTATTTTTTCCAGCACAATGTCTTTTGAAATGTCATCATTCTTCAATTCCCTTTTTATAGCGGCGGAAGATAAACTTATGAGGGTGAGCGGTTGCTTTATTTTATGATTGGCAGTTACAACTGTTGCAAAAAATGTGTTCCTTTTTTCTACCTCAACTAAGAGTTTGTTTGCGTCGGAAAGTTTAAGTTCAGATTTAACTCTCGCTAGTAATTCAATTTTATTGATTGGTTTTTTTATGTAATCATATGCTCCGGCATCAAGACCCTCTTTTATATCTTCGGCATCGGTTTTGGCAGTAACAAATATAATGGGAATATCAGACGTTCTGCTATCGTTGACAAGTGTTTTGCAAACTTCAAAACCATTTATATCCGGCATCATCACATCCAACAGAATAAGATCCGGTTTTTCATTTTGGGCTTTTTCTATTCCACTTTTACCATTGTAAGCAGTTATCACTTCATAACCTTCATGTTCAAGCCGGTCCTGAAGCATAAATACATTTTCAGGTAAATCATCTACTACAAGAATTCTTTTCATTGGTTTAGGCATCTATTTTTGTAAATATTTTATTTATTTTTGATGCAATTAAAGTTGAATTGACCGGTTTGGGAATATAATCATCAAAACCATGTTTTAAAATAATTTCATTATCACTTGCCATCGCTTTTGCAGTAACCGCAAATACCGGAATATCTTTCAATTTTTCATCCTTCCTGATGTTTTTAATGGTTTCAAACCCATCCATTTCAGGCATCATAATATCAAGCAAAATTAAATTGGGGATCGAATGTTTTAAAACTTCAATACATTCGATTCCATTCTTTGCAAGAATAGTTTTACAATTACAATCTTTAACCATTTCATCTATGGTAAATAATGTGTCGGGATCATCATCAACAATAAGTACTTCTCCCAGAAAATCTTTTGTATTTTCTATTTCTTCAGAATCTTTTATGTTTTTAATCTCTGGGACGGTATCACAGGCGGAAATCACGTCCGGTCTTTGTTCGTGCTGTTCAATCCTTTCCCTTACAACTTTTAATACATCAAGCGGGTGACCTTTTGATTTAACAGCAATATCTTCAACAATACTGTTTAGAGAAATTCGTTCCTCTTCACTTATATCTTTTGCGGTACTTATTAATATTGGAATATGCCTGGTTTTAATGTTTGATTTTAACTTGTAAGATAATGTTATACCGTCAATTTTAGGCATTATTAAATCAAGTATTATAAGCTCCGGCTGAACCTCTGCAATTTTGTTAAAAGCAAACTCGCTGTCTTTTATATATTCAATTGAAATGTTCTCATTCTTAAACTCGCTTTTAAATTTTTCAAACTCAAGTTCATCATCATCAACAATTACAATTTTCTGTATTCTTTTCTTTGCTAAGGTTTCCAAACGTGAAAATGCAGAGAATAATTTATCTGCAGAGATTGGCTTAACAAAATACTCAAATGCACTCACACCATAACCAATTTGCTTATCACCATTAATTGAAATAACTATTACGGGTATATCTTTTGTAGCTTCATTTTCTTTAAGCTCTTTTAAAACGCTCCATCCATCCTTATTGGACATCATAATGTCCAGAGTAATAGCAAAAGGTTGCTTGTCAATAGCCATTTGAATTCCCTGATCACCATCCTCGGCAAAAATAACCTTGTACCCCCTTGAGGAAAGGTATTGCCCGATTGTATTACTAACTTCTTTGTCATCATCAATTACAAGGATAGGGTGCTTTTTATTTTTAATAAGAGTAGAAACATCAACATGATCTGAATTTTCTTTTTTATCTGGTGAAAAATATCTGAGTGGAACCTTCAATGTAAAAGTAGATCCGTGTCCCATCTTGCTGGTTAAAGAAAGATCACCGCCGAGCAGGTAAACAATCTTTTTGCATATAGATAATCCAAGTCCGGTTCCTCCATATTTTCTTGAGGATGAGCCATCTGCCTGCCTAAATTCTTCAAACACAACTTTCTGATCCTCATCTGAAATTCCGATACCAGTATCGATTACATCAAATATAAGTTTATCATCCGAACTTGAAACATTTAATTTTACTTCACCCTTCTCAGTAAACTTTATTGCATTACCTAATAAATTAATTAATACCTGAACAACTCTTCTCCTATCTGTATGAATTATGATTCTTGTGTTAATCTCACGTTCAACCTTAAACTCAATCCCTTTATTTATAACCAAAGGGGAAACAGAGTTTGATACTTCACCAATCAATTCATCAAGCATTACATCTTCAGCTCTGATTTCCATTTTCCCCGCTTCAATTTTAGAGAGATCGAGTATATCATTTATTAATGACATCAATCTACGTCCGCTGTTAAGCACCACGCCCAACCGTTCCCGATCTTTCACACTCAAATCTGCTTTTTCTATAATTAGTTCTGTTAGCCCTAATATTGAATTCATTGGTGTACGGAGTTCATGCGACATACTTGCGAGAAACTGAGATTTTAACTTAGTAGATTCAACAGCTTTTTGTTTCTGAAATTCAAGTTCATCTGCCTGTTCTTTTAATTCCTGATGAAGCTTGACCAAGGTTTCGTTCTGTTTTTTTATTTGGACATTTTGTTTATGATAATCATCGTTAAGTTTTTTAAGCTCTCCAACAAAATCTTCAAGCCGCACTAATGCTTTTGCGTTAGTAAGTCCAATAGCCAGCTGGTCCTTTATCTTTACAAGGTACTCCCTTGCTTCTTCAGTGGGTTTACTTACCGAACCGAGTTCAAGCATCGAAATTACATTATCGTTATAAATAACCGGTACTAATAAAAGGCACTTTAATCTAATGTTCACAAGTCCAAGAGAAACAACCGGCAGCTCATCTTCTGAAATAATTTCAACAATCTCTTTACTTTGAATAACACGATCAGCGAAACCAAAAATTTCCCTTTTAATGCTTTTTGCGTTTTCAAATCCATAGGAACTCAGTAAATGTAGTTCATCATCATCAACGGAATAGAGCGCACCAACAATAAATCCACAGGTACTTATTATTTTATTTAACGCTGCATCGGATATCTCATTCAGCGATGGGTTTTGATTAATTAAGGTTATAAATTCTGAATACTCTTTCTTTGCTTTTTGATTTTTATCAAGTTCGTCTAACATCAAATTAAATGCTTGCCCCAATTTTCCTATTTCATCTTTACTTCGAATGGTAATTTTGTTTTTAAAATCTCCCGATTTAGTTTTTTCAGTGGCATCACTTAAATCTATAATTTGTTTTCTCAATTTTCCTGTAAAAAGGAAAGCAAGTATCAGCGAAAGCGCTATCCCCGTTATTCCAATTATTACAAACAGATCTCTTAGAGTTGAACGCAGTTCTGCGGCTTCACCCATTTGTGTGAAAACCAGAAATGAAATCTTTTTATTATGCGGCTGATCTGTAGCTGGTTTGTAAAGTGTTGCAAGTATATCGTTGGATTCTATGCCCTGTGTGTAAATTTCAAAATTCTTTTCTCCGCTTAATAACCTTCCCGCCTGAGAAAGACTGTAAATATAATTTTTGTTCACCACAGAGTTTGAAATGTATGCAGGAATATCGTTCCAGATAACTGCTACATCAGCACCAATTTTTCCGGCAAACTCATCTAGAAGCTCTTCATCTAATATTAAACCATAGTAGATTATTCTTTCAGAATCCTTATCCTCTGAAATTATTGCATAGGGATTATACTCCAGAAACCTATCCAGGGTAAAAGATTTTGGAGGAATGTTAACATCGGAAGTAAATGATTTTCTAATGACACTTTTCTTATCATTTGGTTGAGTTTCAATAACAAAATCCAGATTTTGTGTTCTTAAATTTTTATAAGTGAAAATGTTATCGATATTTTCGGAGGTCAATCCAATGAATTCCTCCTGATAATTTAGAAGTGTTTTTTGATAGGTGTAAGCAAAATTATTTGCTGAGGTAATCAGTCCCTTTGACTTTTGAGAAGAAAGCGTCTTGTACATTATTGAATAAAAGGCAATTGCAGTAACGCTCATTACCAGTACAACCACCACAAAGTTTATAAGGATAATTCTTAGACTGATTTTCATGCACTATGCTTCTCGCTGAACAGTTTTACGAATTGTAATTAATAGTTCATCAATATCATACGGTTTAATTATAAATTCACTTGCACCTAAATTTGCTGCATCAATAGCGCTTTTTACATCTGAAAATGCTGTTAGCACTATAGCCCTGGTGTCAATGTTATGTGAATCAAGTTCACGCAAAACTTCGAATCCGTTCTTACCGGGCATTTTAAGATCAAGTAGAATGAGATCGACATGATTTTTTTGGACATATTCCAAAACATCTGCTCCGTTGGTTAGAAAGTATGTATTGTATCCGATTTCCGTTAACTCTTCCGATAGTGTAGTACAAAGGTTTACATCATCATCAACAATTAAAATAGATTCCATGACTAATTAAATTCCTGATCTGAAATTTCATCCAATTTATAATATTTAATTCGTTCACGGTTTCTTTCGATCTGAGTCCTAATAAGTTCCTTTGGATCGGGATGAGCGAATCTTTCTTTCAGTGTGGGAACTAATTCGGCTTTAAGCAAAATAATGAGTTCTTTTTTCCTGGTAATTGTCTCATCACTTCCTGTAAGATACCTTATACCAAATACCCACCAGGGAAGGTCTTTAAGAAACGGAATACCATTTCGCACTACTGCTTCTTCATTTACAAACAAACCGCCTAATACGGTTTCTTCTCCGTCAAGCATCACTACCTGTGTAGTTGCGTTGGTCTTTCTAATTTCTGTCGTTGTTTCGTTTTGAGAGAAAGAACTTCTTTCTACAAGGATATTTAGCAATATATAATCCAGACCTTCTTCATTATGAATGTATGGCGTAACGTCTATAATAGTTCCTGTTGGGAAGAATTTTTCAACCGTATTGCCTGCGAAGTCTCTGGTTCTCACTGAAAAATCGGATCCAACCTGAATGCTTCCTTTGCTCTTATCTCTAACAATAATACTTGGACTCGAAATTATTTCGCCCAATCCCTCATCTTCAAAAAATTTAAAAACTGCCGTCGCCTGACCAAAGAAACTACCTATGTTAAAATCGGAATTCACACCCAAATTAAACTCGGGTTGTAAGGTAGTTGTCGACGAACCTTCACCGCCTTCCTCACCTGTTCCTTGGCCAGATTCAGATTCTGTTCTTAACAATCCACCTAAATTTGTACTTTCCCCATCAAGTAATACCTTCCAATCCATTCCAATTTTTTTAGTTTTTTGCACATCCATTTCAAAAAATACGGCCGATATTTTTACCTCTCTAGAATTCACAGATGCATAGGTATCTGCCGAACGCACTTCTTCAACTTCCTTGCCTTTAATAACGATAAGATCCTGTTTTTCTTCAAAGGCGAGATTAGCATATTGTACAATAATAACCATAGCTTTATCATATGGCATATTGACTATTTCAATACCAATAGGTTCTGTCTTTTCAACAGCACTTACAATTCTTTTACCCGTGATGCTTTCACTTACCTTGCTTAAAAGCTCAACCGCCTGATTAAAAGGAAGTGACTCGGACATTGTTACAAGTTCATCAGGATTTGTATAGTCCTTAAATCTTCGCTCCCAGTACTTTTGCGGGAAGATTTGCATTATTAGAAAAAGAGATAGAATAAAGTATTTTACAATTGTTTTCATAATATTTCTCTCATTCAGTTTTTATAAATTTTCTCTATCCAGTTCAAGAGTTATCTTTTCAATTATTCCGCCTTTATTAAGAATAAAACTCACAGTGTTTTCTTCGTAATCTATCTTTGTTAAGTAACCGAGGTAAACCTGTTCGCCTTCCCAAATAAGATATGTGTTACCATGCGTATCGGCAATAAAGGCACCTTCAGGAATGAGTGCAAGAAGTTTACTGCCTTGAACATCGAGTAATTCATCAATATTCGGGGGAATCTCATTTCTTATCAGCGGATAGAAGGCATCATAAATCGGACCAGTACTAAGATCATTTTCAACAAATTTTTCAGGAGCAAATCTATTATCATTAGAAAAATATACTTGTGTATTCATTTCAAAACTTACAAGAAACAATGGAATTCCTTCATCGTCAGTTTGGATCATATTACCAATATTCAGGTTGGTGATTTTTTTAAGCTCCTTGCTTTGCTCAATAGAATAAATCAGCTTGAAAATTTCGTTGTAAAATCCGCTGCCGGAAAGTTTATATTCATAAAAGAAAAAATCCTTAGCCTGTGCTCTTTGCATAAACTCGATATTAACTTCGGTTTGTTCGGAAAAATTAGAGACAACATTGTTCATAAAGTTGTAAAACTTAATTGAGGAAAGATCCTTAGGAATATTAAATTTTCTACTTTGCAAAACCGAATCTAAAATTGCAGACCTCACTTTGAGCTTATCATATCTATCAGCAAGTTCGACGGGGTCGTAAGAGTTTGCATTTAATTCTTCCAGTTTTTCGTTCTTTTCATTTAGATCACTTCGCTGAAACAAAAATATGTAAGTTCCAACCACTAGCACTATAAACAGTAGTAACCCTAATAAAGCCAATGTGCTTCTTAATTTCTTATTCATTTTTCTTGGGATAAGTTGATATATTAAAATTTAGGTTAAATTTATATGCATTCCGCTCTCTCAACGATTCATATAACATACTGTTTAATGTTGCCTGCTCAATGGAATAAGCAAAATCAGTTAATGCAAATCGGGAGAGAGAGTATCCGTCGGCGGTTACAGTTTGCTGGTCACTCCGAGTAAGTTTTGACAGCCAGATACTTTTTTTCTTGCTTGTAATTCGGGAAATATCCTGAAGAATCTCATTCCAGACACCTGTACCTACGGTAGCTGAATCCAATATTGCCTGTGTTTGATCGAAGCTGCTAATTTTCCCTTCCAGTTCGGCTATTTTACCGAGTGTTTCCTGGTTTTGTCTCATCAGTAAAGTTTTTTCTGCGATTTCAGTATCAAGCCTGGCAATTGTTTTATTATTTTCTAATACCTCCTGTGTTAATAAAAAGGGAATAATAAAAAGCAGGGGAAGAACTGCATAACTATGCCAGGAGAATTGAAAAAATTTCTGTTCTTCTTTAACCGATTTAGGGAGAAGATTTATACCTTCATGCAGGTCGCTAAGCTCATCGTAATGATCTATGGCTGCAGCAATTAGTATGCTGTATGCAGAAAATCCTTCTATAGTTTCTTCATCAATATCAGTTAAATCAAGGTCATCAAATTCAAGGCGACTAACATTGGCTTCAGGAAATGTTCCGTAGAAGGAAAGAATCAGATTTTCTGAATCGTCTTCTCCACAAACAATAATATTATCCAGCGATGGTATACCCCCATTCTCCATTTCAAGAAGAATTTTTGAGAAGTAAACATCATATGTATGAAGGTTTGAAAGTCCAATATCAAGCGTGGTACCAATATGTTTTAGTTTTCTTCCCTGCAGAAAAATTAATTTACTGTATTCTTTTCCTATGTAAACAATAAGAGAATGGTCGTCAGGGAAAAATTTCTTTTTCTTAGCAACATAATAAGCCAGAGAGATATCAGAGCTTTTAACTGTTGGTACATTATAATATCGTTTACCATTTCTAGCCGCAACTGAATTAATAAGATTTATAGTGGCAACTTCGCCAACTAGAAATACTGAAAGCAAAGACTTATCAGATAGTTCTGTAAAATCAATACTGTCTTTCTCAACGGATATATTTTTTGTTTCCAGTATTTCATCAATAATATCTTGCTTTAGTTTTGCCGGTTTGTCCGATCTTGATCCTTCATAAAGATGATAATAAATCGAGGGTTCGGTTAATACGGGAATAAAAGAATGCTGGGATAAGTTAATCCCGGAAAGTTCTTTTTGAATTTCATCAATGCTCGAACCTTCAACATCACTTTCAAGCATTGCCGATTCCCCTTCAATTCCTTCAAGCTGAAGCCCACCTTCATCTAAATTAACTGCAGTGGCTCCTGCTTCTACATCTACAGAAGAACGTGTGGAACTTACCAAACCGGTTCTGAAGACTTTTAGTTTATCGGATTCTTTCTCTTTACCGACTACAGCAAGTTTAGTGTCGTTTCCTTCACTATATATACAGACTAATGGTTTCATTTTAATGATAATATTTGTTGTATTCTTGTTTTATTGTTTGCGTATGCAATAGCAGTTTCCAGTGTAATCTTTTTGAGCATATATAGCCTTTTAAGATCCTGTTCCATAGTTATCATTCCCTGTGCACCACCCTGATTGATCATCATATATATTTCGCTTGTGTTATTGTTTTTAATGGCTGCTTGTACACTCGGTGTTACTATAAGCACCTCTTTAGCCATTACTCTTTTTCCATCTATTGTTGGAACCAGCTTTTGGGATATTACGGAAATGAGCACATCTGCCAAACGGTTTCTTACACGCTCCTGCTCTATAGGATGTACCTCGGCAATTATTCTATCCAGAGATTCTGTTGCTGAGGAGGTATGTAACGTGGAAAATACTTTATGTCCCGTATCGGTTACTTCTAGTGCTGCCATTATCGTTTCTGGATCGCGCATCTCACCTACAACAATGATATCAGGATCCTGCCGTAATGCCTGGACTATTCCATCTTTAAAGGAAAGAACATCACGACCAACCTCCCGATGTTTTACAAGAGAAATATTCGATGTATGAACATACTCTATTGGGGATGCAATAATAATTATATGTGCGGGATCAAACTTATTATGATGATCGATTATAGTATCTAAAGTAGATGATTTCCCCGACCCGGTTATACCTGTAATAAGTGTTAAGCCAAACTTTATATAATTATGGCTGAGTGATCGCACTGTTAGCGGATGAAATTCTAATGACGACAATGGACGAACAGATAAGTTAATCAGTCGCATATTTAATGCTAAAGTATCAAGATCAAAATAAGAGTCTGCTCTGAATCTTACATTAAGTTTCCTGGTTTCGTAAAAGTAAGTATAACTAAAATCGAGGTTTCTGTTTTTTAGGAGGTATTCTTTTTGATTTTCACCCATTAAATTAATAATAATTAGTGCGGCTTCATCTTCACTAAATTGTTGTAACTCCCTAACTCTTTCTTTTTTGCCATGAATTCTCATCCATATATAACCTTCATTACCATGCCCACCAATTTCAATATCAGAAGCATCGTTTTCGATCATATGTGTTAGCACTTTGTTTACAAAGTGTCTAAGTGCTATTTTATCTTTATCAGCTAATTTTATAGCGTTTTCTACAATAAACTTTAATCTATCGGGACCAAAAACTGAATCGGGAATTGTACTTATAAAATTCTCGAGAATTCTTTTTTCTTCAGTTGCTGTTTCAACGGGGCTTTCAAACACTATAATAATCTACCTATTTTGTTTGTATCTAACTACTGCTAACTTCAACATATATAATATAACTAAAATATTTTGTAAAAGTATAGCTTATGATAAATAATTTTAAATTCCTTTATTTGAGCAAATTAGCTTGTTATTATATATATTTTTTTTAATTGATTCACTCAACCCTAAGTAAAAAAAGCGTTTCTATTAACCTGCTTAATCATCGGATGTTGAACCGAGAGCCTCTTCAATTGATGTTAATCCAAGCTTTACTTTTTCAAGTGCGGATTCCCTTAGACTTAGTGATCCATCTTTCTTTGCTTGAACTCTTACTCTCTCTTCGTCAACTTCAACGCCAGATTTGACAATTATCTGGCGAATCTCTTTCGTAAAGTATAAAGCTTCGTGTATTGCCATTCTTCCTTTATAGCCGGTGCCATTACATTCATTACAACCAGCAGGCGTATAAAGAGTGTGGGTTTTCCATTTTACTATATCTAATCCGGCTGCGCTCATTAATGCTTCGTCAAAATTATTTAATTTCTTTTTACATTTATCACATAATTTTCTAATCAACCTCTGTGCCACAATGAGATTGATGGCATAAGCTATCAAAAATGGTTCTATTCCCATTTTATAAAGACGTGCAACGGCACTTGGGGCGTCATTAGTATGAAGAGTTGAAAAGGTTAAATGGCCCGTATTTGCAAGTTTTATTGCAGTTTCAGCAGTTTCTTTATCTCTCATCTCACCTACCAAAACGATATCCGGATCGTGCCTAAGAATTGATCTTATTGCTTGTTCAAAATTCATTTTGTGGCCAATTTTTAGCTGACGGGCTCCTTCAATAACATATTCTACCGGATCTTCAACGGTAAGAACGTTAACTTCGGGATTAATTACCTGATAAAGCGCGGCAACAAGTGTTGTGCTTTTACCGCTACCGGTTGGTCCGGTTAATATTACCATTCCCTGCGGCTGGTTTATAGCTTTTACAAATGTTTCTTTTGTATATCCGGTTAAGCCTAATTTATCAAGATCTCTAATAACATTTCTATCATCTAAAATTCGTATTACAACACTTTCAAATTTATTTTTTATTTCAGTACCTACCACCGGAAGAACAGATACTCTATATCTAATTATGTGTCCATCTATCTCACGCTGTATAAATCCATCCTGACCCTTTTCTCTTTCAAATCTATCCATTCCTTTACCGCGATCTTTAACTACTGCTACTACAGCTTCCGGTAAAGTGTTTTCCTGCACATGCCATAATTGTAAGGAACCATCAATTCTCATATTTATTTCGGTTTTTCTTCCTGGACGGGGAATAAAATGGATATCGCTTGCGCCCTTTCTAACAGCTTCTATTAAAGCGGCTTCACACAGATTTATTAAAGCGCTTTTATTTATTTCCGAATCGAGTTCTTCCTCATCAACAACATTTTCATCAGTTTCTTCCATCTGGAAAAAATCTTCGTCATCCTCCATTGCCTTTAAAAATTCATTTTCCGGTGGAAGAAGTATTTTAATAAGTTTTTCGTAATCTGATTTTTTTATAAATATTACTTCGTACTGCCTTGCATTAAGACCAAATGCTATGCGTGGAATATTCCTGTCAGTAGGATCAATAGCCGCAAGTATAAGTTTATCTCTTATTCTTTCATCATACATAAAAGGAATAACATAGTGCTTCATCATCATTTCTTTTGCCGAATCATTCGCTCCGTCTATCATATTCCTTATCAAATCAATCCGTTCTTCCGGAATTTCTTCCGGTTTTGTTTCCAACTCGCGAAAAGCATATAGAATTGCTACTTCCCTGAATATCTTGTCGTGATCATAATTAAAATCCTGGACAAGTATTTGTGCGAGATTTCTTTTTATCTTATGCTTATCATTTGCTTTGGCAACCAATGCTTCTTCAAGAACATTCGAATCGATTATCCCTTTTTTAAATAACAGATAACCAATTTTATCCGTCATTTCAAGATTTGTGTCAATCATCCTATATTATTCTCCAATTCGATAGTAGTGCTGCTCACACCAGGGCTTTTGGGTCTTACTGTTGCTGTTTCGGCTGATACCAAAGTAAGAGCAATCATAACAACCATTATTATCATTGCAATTACAACCTGGATAATTTCAATAACGTTTTTTAAGCGATAGACTGTCTCGCTCTCATAATAATTAGCTAACATTAAGGCCGTGTTTTTTATTGTTCCCGATTCTTCACCGGAATGAAATCTTGATAATGCTGTCTCGGTAAACACTCCGCTTGCTTCGAATGCTTCTGTCATTCCAACCCCCTTCTTAAGCATCAAGGGTATGGCTGTTTGTTTTATCCTGCTCTCAAAATATGTATTACCTGCCGCTTCTGCGGCTATTCTTATCGGCTCAATACTTTCAGCTGAGCCATGATAAAGAGTATAAAATACTCGGCAAAAAACCTCGATAAGGGTTTTATGAATAAGCTGACCAATAATAGGTAACCTCATCATATACTTATCAAAAAGTAACCTTCCCTTTGGTGTTCTTACGTATATTGCCAAAGCAATGGGAGGTATAAACATTACAGCTGATATAAGAATAGGATTATCGATTAAAAAATCGCTGAACTTTAGTGTAAATGCGGTCATTGGTGGAAGCTCGATACCGAACCTAATAAATAGTTTTGCCGTTTCCGGAAAGATATATCCAACATAAAACAAAACTGCTAGGAATAAAACAAACATTGTTACCGCCGGAGTTATTAATGCACTGCGCAAACTTTTCCTGAACTCCTGCCTTCTTTCGAGGAACTTTGCTGTTGCGAGATAAATCTCCGCCATGTTTCCGCTTTTGGAAGCAAGTCCGAGCATGTAAGCGGTAAACTTGCCGAATATTCCCTGGTATTTTAGAAAAGTGGCTTCACTGTCTGCACCTTTTTTTAAATCGTTATTAATTTCTTTTAAGGTGTTTTTTAAAGCAGGATTAACTGTGTCATTAATAAGAAGAGTTAAGACTTCGCTGTAAGCTAATTTTTGTTCAAGTAGTTCTGCACTTATTTTTACAAAAGTTACAATCTCAGAAGTTGGTGGTTTATGCTGAAAATCAAGAAGTTTAGGATTTACTGATAAAACCTTATATCCCAGCCGGCTAAGAGCATCGGTTACTTCCCCCTTACTAAACGCTTTTTGCTCACCCCTTATAGGTTTTTCATTTCCTTTTCTGACCTTATAAAGGTAAGTAGTTTTTTTTTGAACTGTTTTTATCTTAAGTTTATTTTTTTCTGCCAACTTCTGTATTTTCTTTTTTCCATCTGAAACAGAGACTGCAGTTAAAGTACCTGAGATGTTTTGTCCATTAAGTCGTTGTGCAGTAAATTTAAACTCAACCATATTCTTTTCTCTTTAATTATTAAACTTCGTTACTCCATATCAAATATGGTTCCGAAATTTTTATGGTTATCTTTTTGTGCGGTTTAGATTATTTTATAATAAGAGGTAAAATTTTTCTTTTAAAAAAGAAAGGGCTGTAAAAATTACTTTTACAGCCCAAATTTGGATAGCAATTATAAAGTTTTTAATTTATAACTGTGCTAATCGTTGTAGGACTCACTGTTGTTACAACTGTCCAGGAATATGAAGTTTCTAAAGGTGTCCCGGTAATTGTTGCATTAGTAGCGGAAAGTCCACTTGCTGCGTAGGTACCGTTGGCTGTAGAATCTAAACCTGCAGGAATTGTCCAACCTACAAAACTGTTTGCTCCACCACCCATTGATGTTGGTTTTTTGTAAAACTGCTGTGCCATTGCGCCAAGGTTAGTACAGTCTGATACTATACCATCTTTGTTTGACTCTTCAGCACTGGCATTAAACAAGTTAATACCAACTACAACGGCGATACCAACTACGATAACACCAAGAACGATTAAGAGAAGTTGTTGCTGACCCATTTTATTACTCCTATGTTTGTTTGAGGGTTTATTTAATTAAATTAACTAGTTGTTAATATCTAGAACTTAGTTAATGAATTATTATTGAATTTACTTCATTTGCTGTTACTATTGTTTGTACCTCTATCGAATCAACTCCAGTTACTACCTCAGTTCCCGTGCCAGTTATAATAACTTGATCGGCGGTAACAGTAGAAGTCATGAAATTGCCATTTGCAGTTGTTACCATCTGTGATGGTATCGACCATCCCAGGAAAGATTTACTTCCGCCTCCCAATTCTGCTGGTTTTTTGTAGTACTGAATTGCCATATACCCTAGACTTGTAGTTTCTTCTATCAGCAAATCTCTCTTTTGTTCAATAGCGTTTGACCTAAACAACTGAATAGAGACTGCTATTGCAACCCCTACGATAATAATTGCTAATGCTATTAATAAAAGTTGTTGCTGACCCAAATTACAAAGCCTTTCTTGTTCAAAGTAGGTTGGTTATAATCTAAAAATATGCCAATAAATTAATATTGCATAATAGCTTACTTTTCTTAATATATCGTAAAGAAATTTTTACCTGTGTAAATATTACAAGTAATTGTTTCTCTTTAACAGAGGCATTTTAAAGAACAAAAGGTATAGATTTGTTTTGATTTTTGATTGTTTTTTTAATTAAACAAGTTAATCGTGGGATAGATAAATAAATGTGCCAACTGTATCTATCCAATTATTTCCACGAAGATAAAAAGTACATTTTGGGGTGCGTTAATATTTGTGAAGTGAGGGAAAATATTACAAAGTATTAGTAAAATTTTAATGCTCTTTCTAAATTCATAAGAGAGTCTGTTGACTTTTATATTAATACAATCCCGAAAGTGGAGGATTTGAAAAACTTTTATAATTCAATTCATACCTTAAAAGAAAAGCTAAGTTCAATAAAAGGTTTCTCTCAATTATTAATTGAAGAACATAAAGATGAGCTAAGTTGGAATGCTTTATTAAAAATTAAAGAAATTATCGACCATAGCTTGAGTATAGAAAAAATAATTACAGACATTTTTGATGCTAAAAACCTTGAAAAGCAACAATATGATATTTTGATAATAGATGATGATCCGTCCACAATTAATCTATTAACTAATTATTTTGAAAATAAAGGTTATTCTCTAATTGGTACATCCTTAGGAAATAGTGCTATTGAATTATTAAATAAGACAGTTCCTAAGTTAATATTGTTAGATATTCTCTTGCCAGATGGTAGCGGATATGATATTTGTAAGAAAATTAAAACCAACAAAAGATTGGAAGATATTCCAATTTTTTATATCACCGCAGTTCCAGAAGTCGAAGTAAATAAAAAAATGAATGAAACATGCGCTAATGGTTATTTTTTAAAACCTTTCAATATCAGCGAATTTAATACTTTATTGAATTATTTATAAAATTAATTATAATAATAACTATTTAAAAAA
>Ga0209536_100007487_pt1 | contig 16542 bp, 13 predicted proteins | sample DeeMarSeWOR28_12_FD_187461 | JGI IMG/M metagenome (GOLD analysis project Ga0209536, IMG submission 187461) | Marine sediment microbial communities from White Oak River estuary, North Carolina - WOR-2-8_12 (SPAdes) (version 2) | ecosystem: Environmental > Aquatic > Marine > Intertidal zone >... | reverse complement strand
CCACCGGGCCACGCCCAAGGCCTCAAATCCCTATTACTTGCCAACACAAAACCTGTCAAAGATGGTGTTGATAACCTCATCCGAAACCAGCTCTCCGGTGACCTCGCCCAGCGCCACAATAGCATCCTTAAGGTCAATGGTCAAGCAGTCAAGGGGCTGTTTTTGGCCCGCGCTTTCCATGGCTTTTTCAAGCGCGCTCCGGGCCCGAGACAGGCACTCTTTGTGCCGGGCATTGATCAAAACCGCGTCACGGGACGGGCCCTTGCCACGCCTCAAAACGACCCTGACCATTCCACTTTTCAGGGCCTCGATCCCAGCCCCGAATAATGCCGAGATCCTGAAAACGGGGAGACCTTTTGACAGCCGCCGAACCTCTGAGATCTCAGCCCGGGACCCAAGGTCTGACTTGTTTAAAGCCACAACCCCGCCCCTTCCCGCCGCCCGCTTAATCACCTGCCGGTCGTCTTCCGACAACCTCCTTGACCCGTCAACCACAGCAATAACAAAGTCGGCTGACGAAAGCTCCTGCTCCGTTCTTCTTACGCCAAACTCCTCCACCTTGTCCCTGGGGTGCCGCAGGCCCGCGGTATCGATAATGCGGAAAGGAAGGCCGGCCACATCCACCATCTCCTCCAGCGCGTCGCGTGTCGTCCCGGGGACATCCGTGACAATAGCCCTTTCTTCTTTTAGCAGCGCGTTCAGGAGGCTTGACTTCCCAACATTCGGCTTCCCCACGATCACCGTTGCCAGCCCTTCCCGGTAGACCCGTCCTCGCTGCGCTGACCGCAGCAACCCATCGATTTGCCGGGCCGAGGAGCGGAGGTTTTTGAGCAATGGCTTATAGCTCTTGCTCGGCAGGTCATCCGGGAAATCAATGCTCGCCTCCAGCCCTGCCAGCATTCCCAGCAGCCGGCTCCGAACCCCATGAACGACCCCGGACAGCCGGCCTTCAAGCTGGCGAACCGCATAGCCCGCGCTCTCCGCCGTAGGCGCCTTGATCAGATCCAAAACCGCCTCGGCCTGAGCCAGGTCCACCTTGCCGTTAAGGTACGCCCTTTTGGTGAATTCGCCGCGCTCTGCTGATCGCGCACCGCAAGCCAGGACCATTTCCAAAACCGTCCGCAGGACCGAGCCCCCGCCATGGCAATAGATCTCAACCAGGTCCTCTCCGGTATAGCTTGCAGGCCTCTTCATATAACAAGCCAGCACCTGATCAACACGGCTCCTCCCTTTGGGGTTAACCAGCCAGCCGTACAACATGTGGTGGGAATCGATCTGGTTGCCATTCGCAGAAACAAAGAGGTTCTTGAGGATGCCCTTCGCCTTCTCCCCGCTGACCCGTACTATCCCGACCCCTCCCACCCCCAGCGGCGTGGCTATGGCGGCGATCGTTTCATCAGAGGATCGTTTCACGTGAAACGCCTACCCTTGTGGAGCAATTACCAGCCGGCGCTCCCTGCCCTCCCCTTTGCTAAACGTGGTGACGCCAGGGATGTCCTTTAAGCACAGGTGGATAATCCGTCGGTCAGCAGCGTTCATGGGCGGGAGGACTTTCTCTCCGCCGGACTTTGAGACCTCGTCCGCCGCATCCTTTGCCAGCCTTTCCAGGGCCTTGCGCCGCTTATCCCTGTACCCGGCGGCATCAATGTTTACGCGAACTCTTTCTCCGAGCATCCTGCCCAGCATGGCGTTGATCAGTGTTTCCATGGCTTTCAGGGTCGCCCCCTCCTTACCGATGATCCTGCCCATGTCATCGCCCTTGATATCAAGCACCACGCGGTCATCTTCCAACCGGGAATCGACCACAGCAACAAACATCATCCGGTCCAGCAGGTCCTGAAGCAGCTGCTTTGCGTCCTCCTCCAGGCTTCCGCGGACCGTTACCTCGACCTCAGCCTCCTCGCCCCCGATCATCCCCAACATCCCCGTCTTTCCCTCCGAAATAACAGACACGACCGCATCCTCTTTCTTCGCGCCCAGGACCTCCAAGGCCATCTTGACCGCATCATCCACCGACTTGCCTTTCATCCGCAGCTTCTTCATTTCGAGACCCCCCTATTGCGCTTTACGCGCTTTGGCTTCTTCATTATAAAGTACTGCTGAGCCGCGCCCACCAGGTTTGATACCAGCCAGTAAAGCTGGACGCCAGCCGGGAAATTCCAGCAGATAAAGGTGATAAAGACCGGCATGAACATGGTCATAGCCTGGGCTTGCTGACCCCCGGCCGCCGGCATGGTCTTTTGCATAAGAAAGGTGGTGATGCCGATTAGCAGCGCCAGTATCGATATCCTTCCAAAAGGGGTGTCGAAACGGTCCGGCTTTGCCAGGCTGTTCGTTTCCCGCCATGCAAAGATGATCCCCCCCACAGCCTCATCGCTCAACCCCGCGACATGCGGCCCAAGCTCCTCAGCCACCTTTTTGACATCCTCGGGCTTGCGCTCATCCATCCCCCACAACACATCCTTCAGGATCTTATCCCCGACCGGATAGACCGCGTTCCAGACATAGCGCCCTGCCCCTGCCCTCTGCGTCGCTCGCTCATCCAAAATAATGACCTTATCCTGAACCAGCCTCTTGACCAGCGCCTGCGAATGGAAGGCCTTAACCCCAACCCTTCCGCTCACCCACAGAAAGCTGGTATTATTGGCAGGGTCAGATGCAATGCCCAGAAAGGCCGTGCTCTGAAAGGCCCAAAACAATGCCAAAAAGAACGGGATCTTGAGCAGAACCGGCAAGCACCCACCAATGGGATTAACCCCCTCAGACCGGTAAAGCTCCATGGTGGCCTTCTGCATCTCCTGGGGATTTTCCTTGTGCTTTTTCTGTAAATCCTGCAATTTAGGCTGGATTCTCTGCATTGCGGCCATGGATTGAATAGAAGAAAGCGTTAAAGGATACAAAGCCAGGTTAACCGCGACCGTTAACCAAATGATTCCCCAGCCATATCCACCAAAAATCGCAAAAAACTTCAAGGCATCAACCATTAAGTTGGACAAAACCTGCATGCTCAGCTCCTTTATTCAAAAATCCAAGTTTCACGTGAAACACGCCCCCAAAACAACCTTTTAAGCATAAGACCGCCCAAAACAATATGCGATCTAAGGGACAGGGTCAAAACCGCCAGGCGACCATGGATGACAACGAAAAAGCCGATTTAACGCCAAAAATAGGCCAAATATAAAGCCTCGTTTCTCCACCGCCTCAACTGCGTAATCAGAACAAGTAGGATAGAACCGGCAACAAGCAGGTTTGATGAAGACTTTTTTGTATAAAAGCAACAAAAATCTAAGCATACCTGTCTAGAAGCCGCGCCTTCTTAAGGGCAGACATAAAACTCGAGACCAATTCCCCATGGCCAATCCGGCTCAAGCCACCCTGTGGATAAACCACCAGATCAACACAAGTTTCCATTTTTTGCTTAAGACCGGCAAAAACAGCCCGTAGTCTGCGCCTGATCCTGTTCCTTTCAACGGAATTCCCAAGCCTCTTGGGGGCAACGACCGCTATGCGTGAGAACTGAAGATTGTTATCTTTTGCTACCAGGTAGAGTAGGGGGCTGCGTCCAGTATGCTGCTTTGTCCTGATTACGCCCTTGATCTCCCGTTCGCGCGCTAATCGTTCCCGTTTAGGGAGCAAGCCGTTTTCTCCCTTTACTCCTTCTGTTGCTCAGAACCTTTCTGCCGCCATGGGACCTTTTGCGGGCAAGAAAGCCGTGCTTCCTCTTTCTGCGCCTCCCGTGAGGCTGGAAAGTCCTCTTTACCATTGCTGGGTTCCTTCCTTTCTATACAACAAAAACAATTATACAAACAACCGGCGGGGTTGTCAACCAGCAAAAATAGCGACGACAAAACTGCCAACAGGGTTATGCACAGGCTGCGGCCTGGCCCTGGGCTTGACAAAGCACGGCGGACCAAAATAAGACTTGCGCTCGCAAATGATCTCTGCTATAATGATCCAGGTAGAGATACCTGTTGCAGGTCACAAAATTCAGGAAACGCCGGCCAAGGGCTTATCCACAGAATATTTGTTTTGTGGATAAGATGTGGATAAGCTGGGTTTTTGGCTCATTTTTAATCTAAAATATGAGGGAAGCTTCCTGGTTTTCGTGAATAAATTATCAACATGCGTGGAAACTGTGGATAACTTCAAATGAACAGCGGACATGACATAAGCCTGATCTGGAAGACCGTTCTCCCCAATCTGGAGAAGAGCCTGAACCGGCCGATCTTTGAGGCATTGATGTCCTCGACCAAGCCCGTCTCTGCGACCAACAACACCTTTGAGATCGCGGTGCCCAATGAAGTGGTAAAGGACTGGCTCTCCAAGCACTGCGCGACCCTGCTGGAGCAGGAGCTCAGGGCCCAGTATCCGGAACTAATCCGCGTCAGCTTCACGGTGGGCCCGGAAGATCTTTTCACCACTCCGCCCCTGGAAAAAAGCTCCTTCAGCCCCGAGAAGGCCCTGCTTCCCAACGCGCCCTTTTTGAACCCCCGCTACACATTTGACACCTTCGTTGTGGGACACGGAAACCGTTTTGCGCACGCCGCCTCTCTGGCGGTCGCAGAAGCGCCGGCCAAAGCATACAATCCGCTTTTCCTTTACGGCGGGGTAGGGCTGGGAAAGACCCACCTGATGCAGGCCATTGGGCACCACGTAACCCTGGCCAATCCCCGCGCCAAGACCCTGTACATCACTTCCGAGAATTTCACCAATGACCTGATCAATTCCATCCGCGACGACAAGACCCTGCAGTTCCGCAATAAATACCGGAACATCGATCTTTTGCTGGTCGACGACGTGCAGTTCCTGGCGGGCAAAGAGCGCACCCAGGAGGAGTTCTTCCACACCTTCAACACCCTTTACGAAGCGGGCAAGCAGATCGTGGTAAGCTCGGATCGCCCGCCCAAGGAGATCCCCACCCTGGAAGAAAGGCTGCGCTCCCGTTTTGAATGGGGGCTGACCGCTGACATCCAGCCCCCGGATTTCGAGACCCGCATCGCCATCCTCCAGAAGAAAGCGGAGCTGAGCGAGCTTTCCGTTCCCGACGAGATCCTTTCATACATCGCGAGCAAGGTCCTTTCCAATATCCGCGAACTGGAAGGGGCCCTCATCCGCGTGGTGGCTTATGCTTCGCTCACCGCCAGCGAAATATCTGTTCCGCTGGTGGACCACGTCCTGAAGGACATCCTCGACCCCAGGAAGGACCGCTCCAACCTCTCCATCGACCTCATCAAGAAGGCGGCCTCCGAGTTTTACAGCGTGAAGATTGACGATATGTCCGCCAAGATCCGCACCAAGGAGATCGCCACAGCCCGCCAGGTGGCCATGTTCCTGGCGCGGGAGCTGACCGATTCTTCGCTTCCCAAGATCGGGCAAGAGTTCGGCGGCCGGGACCACACCACCGTTCTTCACGCCTACGAGAAGATCAAGGCCGCCAGCAAGAACGACAGCAACGTCCAGGACGCGATAAAGACCATCACCCAAAAACTGAAAAGTTATGCCCCGTAGGCTGTGGAAAAAACTCGGCTAACTTCTTTTCCACGCTTTCCCCAAAATGGGTGTGGAAAAAATTTTGATAATCTCCGCCTGCCAACGCCCCAAAAGACACTTATCAACATCTCAACACCCTCTACTATTACTATCAATTATATATTATAATATAAGAGGCAGGGGATATGTGGAACCAAGGAATCGGATCGCCCGCAAGGAGGACATGGAATGGAATTCGTGTGTGATAAAAAGGACCTGCAGAACGGAGTTTCCGCGGTCGAAAGGATAGTCACGACGCGCAGCACGTTGCCCATCATCGGCAACATCCTTTTTGAGGCTGGCAAGCAGGGGTTGGACATCTCAGCCAACAATCTTGAGATGGGCATCAAGCTCGGAGTCAAGGCCAAGGTCAATAAGGATGGTGCGGTCCTTCTGCCGGCCAAGACCCTGGGCGGCATCGTTTCCAAGCTTCCTGAAAAAAAGGTTGGGTTCAAGCTCTCTGAAAAAGGCACGATAAAAATATCTTATGAGCGCTCCCATTTCAATGTTCACACCCTTCCGCCGGACGAGTTCCCGGTCCTCCCCAAGGTAAAAGAGGGGAAAACTTTTTCAGTCGACCCCAAGGCGTTTGGTTCCATGGTCAGGCAGACCATCTTCTCGGTCTCCAGCAGCGAGGAGAAATATGTCCTGACCGGGGTGCTTATGGAAGTGGGGAAAGGAGCTCAAGGCGGGGATGATTCCAATATCCGCTTGGTGGCGACCGATGGCTATCGGCTGGCAAAAAGAGGGGAGAAGATAAAGAACCTGGGCACTGAGACCAGCCTCAGCGTCATCATTCCCGCCAAGACCCTGCAGGAGCTCTCGCGTATCTTGGAGATGGGGAAGGGCGAGGAGGAATTGAAGGTGACGGTGTCCTCGGACCAGATTTCTTTTAAATACAAGGACATCTATTTGGTGTCGCGAGTGATCCAGGGGCAATTTCCGGACTACAAACAGGTCATTCCCAAGAGGGGGGTAACCAAGGTGGCCCTCGACAGTGGCGCATTCCTGGAGGCGGCGGAGCGCACCGCGGTTATCGCCGCCGGCTCCGCCAACATCGTGCGCTTTGAAGTTAGGGAGGAGAGCCTGCATCTTTCCGCCAGCACGCCGGACGTGGGCACCATTGACGAGGTGATACCGGCCGAGATCAAAGGGGAGAAGAAAGGGCAGGTTGCGTTCAATATCCGGCTCATCACCGACATGCTCAAGTCCGTGGAGGCGGAAAAGGTGGTCCTGGAGCTCACGGAATCGCTGGGCCCCGGCACCCTTAAAGAAGACGGGAAGGACGACTATCTTTATGTTGTCATGCCCATCCGCACGCAGGAGGCCGGGTAGTGGCCCAGAAGCTGGCCGAGATACTGGAAGGTCTGGGAACGGGGGCGGCGGGCACCATCAATACCTGCCGGCTGCTTGAGCTCTGGAAGAAAGTAGTAGATGAAAGGGTGGGTCGCCAGACCGAGGCGGTCAAGATCAGGAACCGCGTGCTTTATGTTTCAGCTTCGAGCCCGGCCTGGGCCCAGGAGCTTTCTTTTCTGAAGCCAGAGATGGTCAGGAAGTTCAACGCGGAGGCGGGCAAGGACGCCATCCGCGACATCAAATTCAGGGCAGGGGGATAAGATGGCAAAAGCAAAGACCGCGGCCGCTTATGATGCCTCCCAAATAAAGATTCTGGGCGGCATAGAGGCAGTGCGCAAGCGGCCAGCCATGTATATCGGATCCACCGGCAAGAGCGGCCTGCACCACCTCATTTATGAGGTGGTGGATAACAGCATTGACGAGGCCCTGGCCGGACACTGCGACAACATTCAGGTCACCATTCATAAGGACAACTCCATTTCTGTATCCGACAACGGACGCGGCATTCCCATCGGCATCCACAAGGAAACGAAGCGGCCGGCGGTGGAGGTGGTGCTCACCACCCTGCATGCCGGGGGCAAGTTCGGTGACTCGGTCTACAAGGTTTCCGGCGGACTGCACGGGGTGGGCGTTTCCTGTGTGAACGCGCTTTCAGAATGGATGAGCGCCGAGGTCTACCGCGAAGCGAAATGCTATACCCAGCGCTATGACCGGGGCAAACCCGGTAAAGAGAAAATTGTCCCCAGCAAGGGAAAGGACCGCACCGGCACCACCATCACCTTTAAGCCTGACGCGGGCATCTTCTCAGAAACGGTCTTTGAGCGCAAGACCGTGGCGCACCGCCTGCGCGAGCTTGCCTATTTGAATAGGGGGGTCAGGATCACCTTTACCGATGAGCGGGAAAAGGACAAGGGGGCGCAGAGCGAGGTCTACCAGTTCGATGGCGGCATCCTCTCCTATGTCGACCACCTCAACGAGAAGAAAGAGCGCCTCTATAAACCCCCGATCTTTTTCTCCGCGCAGAAGGACCATGTTTACATTGAGATCGCCATGCAGCATTGCAAGGACTATTATGACGAGAACCTCTTTTCTTTTGTGAACTGCATTAAGACCAAGGAGGGCGGGACCCACGAAGTGGGCTTCAAGTCCGCGCTGACCAAGGCCATTAACAATTATGCCCGCAAGAACAACCTGGCCAGGGAGAACGAATCCTTTTCCGGCGACGACGTGAGGGAAGGCCTCACGGCGGTCATCAACCTGCGTATCCCGGACCCGCAGTTCGAGGGCCAGACCAAGACCAAGCTGGGCAACAGCGAGGTCAAGGGGATGGTGGACTCGGCGGTCATCGACAACCTCAACGCCTATCTGGACAAGAACCCGGCCGCGGCCAAGGCCATCGTGGAAAGAACGCTTATGGCCTACCGCGTGCGGGCGGCCGCCAGAAAAGCGCAGGAGCTGGAGCGCAAAAAGTCCGCCCTGGACACGGCGCTGTTGCCGGGAAAGCTGGCCGACTGCACCGAGAGCAACGCGGAAAAATGCGAGCTCTTCCTGGTGGAGGGCGACAGTGCGGGCGGCTCCGCCAAGCAGGGCAGGGACCGCCGCTTCCAGGCCATCCTGCCATTGCGCGGCAAGATCCTCAACGTGGAAAAGGCGCGCATCGACAAGATCCTGACTTCCACCGAGATCCGCACCATGATCACGGCCATTGGCGCGGGCGTGATCTCGGGCCTGGGCGGTGACGGGGACAAAGAAGAGCTTTCGGACGAGGAATTCTTCAAGAAGCTGAACTATCACAAGGTCATCATCATGACCGATGCCGACGTTGACGGCGCACACATCCGCACCCTCCTGCTCACTTTCTTTTTCCGTTACGCGCGGCGCCTGATCGAGAACGGCAAGCTCTACATCGCGCAGCCGCCGCTTTATCTGGTAAAGAAGGGCAAGGAGCAGCAATACGCCTACAGCGAAAAAGAGCTGGAGAAATCCCTGAAGGCCCGGGGCAAAGAAGGCGCGCATATCCAGCGCTATAAAGGCCTGGGAGAGATGAACCCGGACCAGCTCTGGGAAACGACCATGAACCCGGAGAGCCGCACCCTGCTCCAGGTCGCCCTGGAGGACGCCGAGGATGCGGACGAGATCTTCAAGATCCTGATGGGCTCCGAGGTCGAACCGCGGCGCCAGTTCATCCAGGAGAACGCGAAGCTGGTCAGGCGCCTGGACGTTTGATCGATTGAGGAAGGGGAAAGACCGAATGGCACGTAAAAGCTCTGAGGGAAAAGAAAGCAAGCGCACGCGGGGCAAGAGCATCCCGAAGCAGGATACCGCACGGATAGTGCCCGCGGTCCTGGAACAGGAGATGAAGACCTCTTATATCGATTATTCCATGAGCGTCATTGTCGGGCGCGCGCTGCCTGACGTGCGCGACGGGCTCAAGCCCGTGCACCGGCGCATCCTCTTTGCCATGGACGAGCTGGGCATGCAGCCCGGCAAGCCCTACAAGAAATCCGCCCGCATCGTGGGTGAGGTTCTGGGTAAATACCACCCCCACGGAGACATGGCGGTCTACGACTCCATGGTGCGCATGGCCCAGGAATTCTCCCTGCGCTATCCCCTGGTCGATGGCCAGGGCAACTTTGGCAGCGTGGACGGGGACTCGGCCGCGGCCATGCGCTACACCGAGGTGCGGCTCCACAAGCACGCGGTCGAGATGCTATCCGACATTGACAAGGAGACGGTCGAGTTCGGCCCCAACTTTGACGAATCCCTGGAAGAGCCGCTGGTCCTGCCGGCCAGGATCCCGAACCTGCTAATCAACGGGTCCTCCGGCATCGCAGTGGGCATGGCCACCAACATCCCGCCCCATAACCTGGAAGAGGTCATCAATGGGGTGAACGCGGTCATCGATGACCCCCAGATCCAGATCCCGGAGTTGTGCAAGATCATCTCCGGCCCGGATTTCCCCACCGGCGCCTTCATCTGCGGCCGGTCCGGCGTGCGCAAGGCCTATGAGACCGGTCGCGGGGTCATCACCATGCGCGCCAAGATGCATGAAGAAGATGTGCGCGGGGGCAAGCAGGCGATCATCGTCACCGAGCTGCCTTACCAGGTGAACAAGGCGGCGCTCATTGAGGATATCGCCGAGCAGGTCAAGGACAAGAAGATCAAGGGGATCTCGGACCTGCGCGACGAATCCGACCGGGACGGCATGCGCATCTACATCGAGGTCAAGCGTGATTCCCAGCCGGACATCGTGATCAACCAGCTCTATAAACGGACCGAGCTCCAGGCCAGCTTTGGCATCAACATGGTGGCGCTGGTGGACGGTACCCCCCAGCTCCTGAACCTCAAGCAGATCCTTGAGGAATACGTCAAGCACCGCGAAGAAGTGATCACGCGCCGCACCAAGTTCGACCTGCGCAAGGCCGAGGAGCAGGCCCATATCCTGCAAGGCCTGCTCATCGCCCTCCAGGACATTGACGGCGTGGTCAAGCTTATCAAAAAGTCCAAATCCGTGGATGACGCCCGCAGCGGACTGATGAAGAAATACAAGCTCTCTCAGGTCCAGGCGCAGGCGATCCTGGACATGCGCCTGCAGAAGCTGACCCAGCTGGAGACCACCAAGATCCAGGAAGAATTCAAGGCTCTCAAAAAACGGATCGCGGAGCTCAAGGAGATCCTTTCCAGCCGCAAGAAGATCCTGGCCGTGGTCAAGCAGGAGCTGGCGGAGATTCAGAAAAAGTATGGGGAGGGGCGGCGCACCAAGTTGGCGGGCGAAGCTGAGGAGATCGAGGAGGAGGCGCTGATCGAGGAGGCGGAAGTCGCGGTGCTCATTACCCGCGATGGCTACGTGAAAAGGATCCCGATCACCGTCTTCCGCTCGCAGAAACGCGGCGGCCGCGGCGTGGCCGGCATGTCCACCCGCGGAGAGGATGAGATCGATAAGCTCTTTACCTGTTCGACCCTTTCTTATCTTCTCTTTTTCACCAACAAGGGGAGGGTGTACAAGGTAAAGACCTATGAGCTGCCGGAGACCTCGCGCGCAGGCAAAGGACAGTCCATCGCCAATTTCCTGGAGCTGGCCATGGGCGAAGTGGTCACCGCGGCGGTGCCGGTCAAGGCCTTTGAGCAGGGCCTTTATATGGCGATGGCCACGCGCAACGGCATGATCAAAAAGGTGGCGCTGGAGGACTTTGCCAACATCCGGCGCACCGGCATCATTGCCATCAAGCTCAGGGACCAGGATGAGCTGCGCTGGGTGCGCATGACCAACGGCAAACAGGAGATCATCCTGGGAACGGCCAGGGGCCTGATCATCCGCTTCGGCGAAAAGCAGGTGCGGCCGATGGGAAGGGCTGCAGCCGGGGTGCGCGGCATCCGCCTGGGCAAGAAGGACCGCGTCGTCTCCATGGACATCGTGGAGACCGGACAGGACCTGTTGGCGGTGTCAGCGGAGGGATATGGCAAGCGCATGCCCATCAAGGAGTTCGGGGCGCAGAGCCGCGGCGGCAAGGGTCACATTGCCATCAAATTGCGCGACAAGGACTCGGTGGGAAAGATGATGTTCATCCACAAGGATGATGAGCTGCTCTTTGTGACCAGCCGGGGCACCATGATGCGGCAGGGGGCCCAGGGGATCTCGACCCAGGGGCGCTACGCCAAGGGCGTGCGGCTGGTGCGGCTTGATAGCGGCGATCATCTGGTCGACCTGGCGCGGGTGGTGAAGGAAGAAGAAAAGATCTAGCGCGGGCGGCTATTTCACCCCGGACCTTTTGAGCTTGTCGATGATTATCTCCTCGTCCACATACCCGCTGTGCTGATAAACGATCTTTCCGTGCGGGTCCATGATGATGACGGTGGGGACGGTATAGGGGGAATAGAGGCGGGCGATGTCCGGTTCTTTTTTCACGTCGATGACGCGGAAGACGGCTCGGGCCTTGTGCTTTTTGCCCATCCTTTCCATGAGGGAGGAACAAAGGTCCGATTCCCTTTCCCCGCCTATGATCAGGCAGGTCACAGTGGGCAGGACCCTTTTTCCTTCCGCGGTCAGCCAGGGCGGAGGTGAAGCGGGCTGCGGAGATGAGGCCAGCGGGGAAAGAAGGGTTATGATCAGGAAAAGGCCCCCGATCAGGACGGCCAGGGCCAGGATCTCCGCCAGGAACAGCTTTCGGTCAATGGACATGTGGATCTTCCGCCTTTTTGCCGTCATTCTATCACGGTCCCGCACGGGCTGGCAAATTATTTGGAGAGAAGGGCCTCTGCCGCTGAGTCCAGCGCCTCTTTCTGGGCGAGCTCTGTAACGCAGAGCAGGCGGTGCCCCCTTAACTCGGGATAGAAACGCTCCAGGGACAGGCCGATGTTCTTATCGCTCTTGACCACGAACTCCTTGAAGGTCGGGGCGAGGAAGGCGACCTTTTTACCCAGCTTCTTTTTGAGATAATTCGACTTCTGCAGGCAAAGCTCCGCTACCTTGCGCAACCCTCCCTTTCCCATAACAGCGAGGTAGGCCGCAGCCGCCAGCGCAGCCAGCGCCTCATTGCTGCAGATGTTGGAGGAGGCCCGTTCGCGCCGGATATGCTGCTCCCTGGTCTGCAGGGTCAGGCAGAAGCCGCGCCTGCCCTCAAGGTCAACGGTCATGCCCGACAACCTGCCGGGGATCTGGCGGGCGAGATCTTTTTTGACCGCGAAGATGCCGAGGCCCGGCCCGCCAAAAGAGCGGGGATTGCCCAGGGATTGGCCTTCTCCGACCACGAGGTCCGCGCCGTATTCGCCGGGCGCCTTGAGCAGGCCCAGGGAGATCGGGTCGGCGCTGACGATGAAAAGGCCGCCGGCGGCATGGACCTTCTTCGCCAGCCCTTCTATTTCTTCGACGCAGCCAAAGAAGTTCGGCTGCTGGAGTATCACTATCAGGATTTGCACGACTGAACTCTTCACAAGGTGGAGAGGCGATGACGATATCAGGTGCGCCACTGAGCTCTTTCAGAATCCGGATAGAGTGAGTTGCCCCTATGTCCCTTTGGAGAACGTTTGCTTCGCGATAATTCAAGGCGTAAGTAGCCAGTGCAAAGGGATCGATATCCACAGCTAGATGTGAATCATGAGAGTATGATGTGAAACCCGACGAAAAGCCACCTGCACCTGAGAATAGGTCCAACACCTTCATGTCTGCCTGCCATTCTGTCTGTTGTGAACATGAGTCTTGCGCACAGAACATTCTGAACACGCTTTGATAAGTCGTGAAGGAAGAGTTCAAAAGTGGCGATACGCCTTCCCGCTGCAAATCTCAGCGACTGGGTGTGAGAGAATGGGAAGAGGCACCGGGCGCGGCAAGAGTATCCTATTTGGAGAGCATTTTGTAGTCTACGGCCTTCCAGCATTGGCGGCAGGCATATCTGCAGAAACGGTGGCACTCGTAAGCAGATCTAAGGATCTTGGCTGGAGAATTGATGACAGAAGGCCCGAAGTGCCTGGTTACAAGGCCAAGAAGCTAAATGAACAGACTGTTTCAATCAACAACGTGCTAAAGGCCACAGGATTGGATATGGGTGGCAAGGGCATCTTTATCGAGTATGAAGGGGACTTGGTCTGTGCCTCGGGATTTGGGGCCAGTGCCGCAAGCTGTGTGTCCCTTGCACGGGCTCTCAATGACGAGTTTGGGCTCGGACTTGATGATGATAGGATAAACGAGATTGCATTCGAGGGGGAGAAGGGGTATCATGGCACTCCATCAGGGATTGATAACACAGCCTCGACCTTTGGTGGCCTTGTCTGGTATGTGAGAGATCTTGATGGAGGTGCTCCTACTTTTGAGAAGCTCAAGCTCAAGAACCCGGTTCATCTGACAATAGCCTCCACGGGCCTTACCGCAAGTACTACAGAAGTCGTTGGGGACGTTAGAAGCAGGAAGGAGCAGAATCCTAGTTGGTTTGAGAAGATTGCTAACGAGTACGTAGGCTTAGTTCACGAAGCGAGAGATGCTCTGCTTGAGTTCAATCTCGACAAAGTTGGAGAACTGATGAACAAAAACCATGAATTGTTGCAGAATCTAACTGTTTCTTGTGATGAACTGGACGAAATGGTTGAAATTGCAAGAAGAAGCGGGGCTCTTGGGGCAAAACTCACAGGAACTGGGCGAGGGGGTAACATGATTGCGATCGCTCCAGACGGAGAAGTTCAGAAGCGGATTGGTGATGCATTAGAGAAGAATGGAGCCCCTCTTGTCTACAATACTACTTTCGGGCTTTGATTGAGGTGTGAAGATGACACTTGAGAAATACATAGGACAACTTCTAGGAGATGGAAAACTTAGGAAGATAGACAGTAGTATATCCAAGAATCTGGAGATTGCGGGGGTACTGTATTCCATAGAGCCTACGCCCGCATTATTCGAGAATGTCAAAGAGTCCGATTTCAGAGTTGCTGGCAACCTATTCTGTACGAAGGAACAGATTGCTGATTACTTTGAAATAGATGTGAGGGATATAATTCCGACATTGGCCAGCGCCATTGAGAATCGCAGTCAACCCGAAACAACTGATGATGCTCCATGTCAGGAAGTGGTGAGGAGCGATGTAGACCTAGATGTGCTGCCGATACTGCTTCACAATGAGTTGGACGGTGGCCCATCTATCTCGTCTGGAGTTGTGGTGGCTGCGGATTCTGAGTATGGTCAGAATCTGGACTTCCATAGGGCAATGCAGATTGGGAAAGACAGAATGGTGACAAGAGTTGTACGTGGTCGTGACTTCCACAAGTTCCTTGAGAGAGCCGGTGAAGTTGATGTTGCCTTCTGCATCGGCAACACTCCCGAAGTGTTGATTGCGGCCGCAACGTCCGTTGAAACAGGAATAAACGAGCTGGAGATAGCAAATGCTCTGAGACCGATCCAAGTGACCAGAGCCAAGAGTGTTGACCTGATGATTCCTGCAAACTGTGAGTTCGTCCTCGAGGGAAGGGTGATTCTTGATGAGAGGCATGATGAGGGGCCATTCATAGATTTGACGGAAACTGTGGACGTCATCCGGCAGGAGCCGGTATTTGAAGTCAAAAAGATCACTCATAGAAAGACCGGCATCTGGCAGGGCTTGCTACCCGGTCGGCTCGAACACAAGATACTCATGGGAATGCCGCGAGAGCCGACGGTGTTCAGGAGTATCAAGGAACGTGGAGTCGATGTCTTGGATGTGAACATCACTCCTGGTGGTACCAGCTGGCTTCACATCGCTGTGCAAATCAGAAAGATGTATGATGATGATGGACTGAAAGCTCTTGAGGGTGCATTTGCAGGCCACCGCAGTGCAAAACATGTCTGGGTCTACGATGAGGACATCGACATCTATGATGAGCAAGAAAGGGAGTGGGCCATGGCAACTCGATTCCAGGGAGATGTGAATCTGCTCATAAAGGACAGAGAGCCAGGTAGCTCACTAGACCCGAGTGCAGAGCCTGGCACAAAGATGACAACAAAGATCGGATTCGACTGCACCAAGGTATTGGAGTCCAAAGGTAAGAGCTTTGACAAGGCAGATTTTCCAAGGGTGGATTTGAAGAAGTTCTTGGGTGAATGAGATGGGACTAGACCTCACATCAGAAGAGCAGGATATGCTTGAAGGGAAGATGGGTAAAGCCACTAGGAAATCCATGGAGATTATCACCACCTTGGGTGAGATTTATGGCGCCGAGCGATTGATTCCAGTCGTCAGCGTTCAGATAGCAGGTGTTTCCTATCACAATCTGGGTGAAGCTGGTCTCGAGTACCTCTCGGAGATGGCAGAAGATGGGCAGACACGCGTTCTGACCACTCTGAATCCTGCTGGTATGGACCTTTTGGAATGGAAGAAACATGGCATTAGTGATGAATTTGCTGTGAATCAACAGAGAGTGGTTGATGCTTTCTCAAAGATGGGAGTAGTCACCACTTGTACCTGCACGCCCTATCTGATTGGTAACCTGCCACATTATGGTGAACACATTGCTTGGGCAGAATCCTCGGCAGTATGTTTTGCCAACTCAGTCATTGGTGCTCATACAAACAGGGAGGGTGGACCGAGCGCTCTAGCTTCTGCGCTCACAGGCAAGACTGCAGAGTATGGGTTCCACCTTGAGAAGAACAGGATAGCACAAGTCGGATATGAAATAGAAGTAGAGCTGAAGACAACTGATGATTTCGGGCTATTGGGGAAGGTCATTGGAGACCGCACTGGGAAAGAGATTCCCTACATCACTGGAGTTACCCATGCTACAACCGACCATCTCAGATCGTTTTGTGCGTCAATCGCGACATACGGTGGAGTTGCTCTATTCCACATGGAAGGGATTACGCCAAATCGCACGAGAATACCTGAGAACACAGAAACTGTGACCAAGGACGACCTTGAGAAAGCCAGAGAGGAGCTAGATGACGAGAACGCAGAGATCGATTTCATCAGCGTAGGGTGCCCGCATGCCAGCATCGCTGACATAGCTAGGGTGGCCGAGATGCTTGATGGGAAGAAGGTGACTGAAGGTAAGACTGTTTGGATAACTACTGCAAAGCCGACCAAGGACGTGGCCATCAAGATGGGCTACTACGATAGAATAGAGAAGGCCGGTGCATACCTGGTGAGTGACGCGTGTTGCGCGGTAGCACCACTGAAGGGACGTTTCAAAGGTCTGATGACA
>Ga0209536_100007486_pt1 | contig 16542 bp, 12 predicted proteins | sample DeeMarSeWOR28_12_FD_187461 | JGI IMG/M metagenome (GOLD analysis project Ga0209536, IMG submission 187461) | Marine sediment microbial communities from White Oak River estuary, North Carolina - WOR-2-8_12 (SPAdes) (version 2) | ecosystem: Environmental > Aquatic > Marine > Intertidal zone >... | reverse complement strand
CCAGCCCTTTATGATTTGCATAATTTCGCGTACATAATTGCATTCACACTCCATTGGGCAGACCTCTAAATTTGTTTTAAACAGACAATGATCCGGACAGTCTTCGTGTCCCATCATGTTTTTTGAGAAAATCGGTCCGTCGTATAAACTGGAAAACCTGCCGCTTCTTACTGAGATAGTGGATTTACAGGGAGAGTGATTAAACAAAAAGAGTCCCTCTTCCAGGTTTTTGAAATGGACCTGATAGCCAACAAGTTCCAGTGAAGCATCGGCCAAAAAATCGTCACGCGATTCCCAGGATTGCTCACAGCTGGGACAACTCTTGAAATTATTTTGATCAGACATAGTAATTAATCTATGACAAGATTCCCTTCTTTGTAATACTCAATATTATCTACCTGCCAGAATATTTTCAGTTTCCAAAATCCGGAAGAAAGATTCTTTGTATTAATTATCTGAGTGTTTTCAGATGTTAAGTTTAATGCCGTGAGTTTATCCTGTTTAGCGTCAGATGGCCGGAAAAACAGAATGTGACCTTTCACTTTTATCGGGTCGATCTCCTTCGGAAATTCTAATAGTAAGCGATCATTGAAAGTATCATGCTTCCAGTTTACCGGTTCTGACAATGCCTGCGCTCTGTTCATGCGATTGATCTGCTGCTGATATTTCAGTTCTTGCTCATAATAATCTTCGGTAACAAGATCGACCTGTTGAAATCTGGAAAATATAACAAAAGCGATCAGCAGGAAGACAAACGACAGATAAATAACTGCGATACCTACCGGCCAGGATTTTAGTTTCTTATTCACTCTTTCTTCTCCGGATTGGGTCCGATGAATGAACTCCTGATCTCCTCGATCAATTCATCTCCGGAATATACTTCTATGTAGACGGGTAGTCGGGCCATAAAAACATTTTTTTTAGGAATTTCAATAAAAAATGCAGATTCAAAAAGCCCCTGCTCAGGAACGATAATATCACCTCCAAGTACTTTTATCAACCCATTTGGTGATTTTAATTTTAATTCTAGTAATTGTTGTTCCTGCGTCTTATTGACAATTTTAATGTTAAAAAGATTAGCAATATTCCCGTTTTCTGTCTCCTGATACAATAATCCCGGGGTACGAAGGATTGTTGTCTCAACGGATGTCCTGCCGAAGAGAAGAACGGAGGTGACAACCATTAGAATAAATAGAATAGCGGAATAAGCGGCAATTCTTCCTGTAAATCTCAACTTTATTCCGTCTAATATGCCTTTATAGGATGCATAACGAATAAGTCCGGTTGGCCAATTGAGTTTTTTCATGACAGAGTTGCAGGCATCAATGCAGGCTGTACAGTTGATACATTCCAACTGCGTTCCGTTGCGAATGTCGATTCCTGTCGGGCATACTTCCACACACTGTTTACAATCGACGCAATCTCCGAGATCCTCCCTTTTTTGGTTTCTGGTATATCTTCCTTTGGGCTCTCCCCGTTTAAAGTCATAAGCAACAACGATAGAATTTTGATCGAGGAGAACACCCTGCAGCCTTCCGTAGGGACAAACCATTGTACATACTTGTTCGCGAAAAAAAGCGAACACGCCATAAAAAACTGTGCTGAAAATAACCATTGCCGTAAGGCCAACAAGATGTTCCGAGGGTGGATCGGTGATAATTTTTATCAATTCATCCACTCCGATGATATAGGCCAGAAAAGTATTTCCGATCAAAAAGGATATACCATAAAATATAGAGTGTTTCAGTATCTTTTTGAATAGTTTGGCAGCGGTCCAGGGTGCCTTCTTGAGAGCAATCTGATGACGTGCATCCCCCTCAATCCAGTACTCAATTTTACGGAATACCATCTCCATGAATATTGTTTGAGGACACGCCCAACCACACCACAATCGCCCGAAGATAACGGTAAACAAGACAATAAATACGATGAGAGACAGTGTTGCCAATACAAAAAGGTGAAAATCCTGAGGCCAGAATACGAATCCAAAAATCACAAATTTTCTGTTGATAACATCAAAAAGTAACAGAGGTTGGTTATTTATTTTTATGAAGGGGGCACCAAACAAAAAGGCCAGTAAGAAAACGGCGAGAATTTCGCGGGCTCGGGTGTAGGGACCACTGGGTTTTTTAGGATATATCCAAATCCGCTTTCCTTCTTCGTCTATCGTAGAGACCTTATCGCGGTATTCTTCTGTTTTTTCGGTATTGCTTGGCATTATATGTTTTACAATGGGCATGGTGCCATAAACGCGATTTTCAACACGCCATGCTCCTACAATTTTAATATTTTAAATGTCATTCATTGCTGCAGTATAGAGTAGAGACGGTCCACCTGCCCTCTCTACTCTATAATTTATTGGGATGCTAATTCGACCTTTTCCCCCTGGGGCTCTTTTGCATTTGGCGGATTTGTTCCCCTTAACTGATAGATATAACTGGCAACTTCGTGCATCTGTTGTGGTTTAAGTATGCCTCGCCAGGAAATCATCCCTTTTGCGGTTACACCGTTATTCAATATTCTTATGATATCGTTCATGGTTGGTCCATGGAGATAATACTCGTCGGTTAAATTTGGTCCAATTCCGCCTTCACCAAGTTTACCATGACAGGTGGCACAATTTGTTATATAAATTGACTCTCCTGAAGCAAGGCTTGCGGCGTCGGTCAACACTTCGATTTCAGGCTCATCAATTTTTTCCGGTTCGGCTGTTGCAGATTCTGCTGATCCACCAGTTTGGTAAGCCTCATAAATATCCGGAAATGCAGATTTAAGTTTTTCAAGATCCTCTGCAGAAGCGGCATTCATAGCAGCTATTATAATTTCATCAAAACTGATGTCGGACAGAGAAACACTTGCTTCACCCATGGCCTTTTTTTCAGCAAGCAATCTGGCCGCTTCTTTTTCCTGGGCGATAGCGATTTGCACTCTTGAAAGAGGTGTTAAATCCTCGCTGCTTTGATAAAGGGGTGAACGGTATTCGATGGAAAAGCCGGCTTTTGCTGTCGACTCTTCCCAATTTGGATTCATTTCTTTCATATATTCCACGGAAGATGAATCACCCGTACCGATAACATGGTAATGGACCAGGTAGATAGCGGACCAGATAATCGTTATATAAAATAACCAGAGCCACCAGGGAGGTAGATCATTATCCAACTCCCGAATGCCATCATAATCATGATCCATTAAGACATCTTTTTCAGATTTTCTAACCATGATTTGTATCTCCGTTAATATTTGATGAATCAAGGGGCATATTTTCCATCTTTTTGAGATAATTTTTATCGGCACGGATTACCCAGACAATCACACCGATAAAGATCAAAATAAATAATATCATAGCGATCATTCCGAAAATACTGATATCGGACATTGATTCGAAAATTTGTTTAAACATAATATTATTTCGTTTTTATATCCGTTCCCAATCGTTGTAAATAGGCGATCAGGGCAATAATTTCCCGATCGGTCTCAACATCAATACCTTGTTCTTTTAGTGTCTGGGATATTCTTTCAGCCTGACGGGCAAGGTCATTGAGGGCCTTTTTATCAAATCCTTCAGGATAAGGCACACCAAGACGCTGCATGGTACGGATTTTTGATTCTGTATCCGATGTGTTTAATCTGTCGCTAATCAACCATGGATAAGGCGGCATTAAGGAGCCGGGAGACATAGATTCCGGCTCGAGCATATGATTATAATGCCAGGCGTCCGGGTATTTACCACCCACCCGGTGGAGGTCCGGACCGGTACGTTTTGAACCCCACTGAAATGGATGATCGTAGACATATTCACCGGCTTTTGAATACTCACCATATCGCTCTGTCTCCGAGCGGAAAGGACGTACAAGCTGAGAGTGACAGGTATAACAACCCTCACGTATATAAATATCACGTCCCTCCAGTTCAAGTGGCGTATAGGGTTTGACGCTGGTGATTGTTGGAATATTGGATTTAACTAAAAAGGTTGGGATGATCTCAACCAAACCACCAATTGCTACAGCAATCACAGTGGCGATGATAAACTGTACAGGTTTTCTTTCAATCCAGCGGTGGAAATATGCCTTCTCATCTCCATGCACTTTTGCAGATTGCAATGCTGGGGCCTGTGCTTCTTCTTCCTCCACAAGAGAACCGCTCTTGATCGTTTTCATCAAATTATAAAGCATAACAAAAACACCGCTGAGATACAGTATTCCACCAAACGCGCGGATATGATACATCGGTACAATTTGCAGTACAGTTTCAAGAAACAGAGGATACTGCAGATATCCCTCTGCTGTAAATTCTTTCCACATCAATCCCTGCGTGACTCCCGCCCAGTACATTGGAACGGCATAAAAAACCATCCCCAGCGTGGCAATCCAAAAATGTACATTGGCCAGTTTTTTGGAATATAGTCCTGTATTATAGAGTTTTGGAATCAGCCAGTATAGAATGCCGAAGGTAAGTAGTCCATTCCAGCCCAGTGCACCGACATGAACATGGGCGATTGTCCAGTCCGTAAAATGGGACAGAGCATTAATGCTCTTGATGGACAACATCGGTCCTTCAAATGTTGCCATGCCGTAGGCAGTTACCGCGACAACCATAAACTTCAATATAGGATCTTCCCGAACACGGTCCCAGGCACCACGCAAAGTCAACAATCCGTTTAACATACCACCCCAGGAGGGAGCAATAAGCATAACCGAAAAAACGGTACCGAGGGATTGAGCCCAATCCGGCAAAGCAGAGTATAGCAAATGATGAGGACCAGCCCAGATATAGAGAAAAATCAGGGCCCAAAAATGGATAATGGATAATCGGTAAGAATAAACAGGTCTATCCGCCGCTTTGGGCAGAAAATAATACATCAAACCGAGATAGGGCGTGGTTAGAAAAAAGGCAACCGCGTTATGTCCGTACCACCATTGAACAAGGGCATCCTGAACACCGGCATAAACAGGATAACTCTTTAGAAAACTGACCGGGAATTCAATCGAGTTAAAAACATGTAATATCGTCACTGTGAAAAAAGTTGCAATGTAGAACCAGATTGCCACATACATATGCCGTTCACGACGTTTGATGATCGTGCCAACCATGTTTATACCAAAAGCAACCCAGACAACGGCAATTGCCAGATCAATCGGCCATTCCAGTTCGGCATATTCTTTTCCGGTTGTGAATCCCAGAGGAATTGTCAGAGCAGCAGAAACGATAATTAATTGCCATCCCCAAAAATGAAATTTGCTCAGAGCATCGTTATACATTCGTGTTTTGCACAACCTTTGCAACGAGTAATAAACACCCATGAAGATCCCATTGCCTACAAATGCAAAAATGACAGCATTGGTATGCAATGGTCTTAAGCGGCCAAAAGTTGTAAATGGAATTCCTAAATTCAGAGCCGGCCAAAACATTTGTATAGCAATAATAACCCCCACCAACATTCCCACTATGCTCCATACGGATGTGGCTAAAGCAAAATTTCTGACAATTTTGTTATCATAATGAAATGTCTCAACCGAAGCCATAGACTAAGTCTCCTTGTTTAGACTGGAATCTAATTCATCCCCCGATGTTTTCTTCTTATCTTCCAGGAGGATTCTAACCTTTGGTGTATATTTATCCTCAAACTGCCCACTTTTTACTGCCCAAAGGAAGGCAATTAAAAATCCAACAGCAACGGTCAGACTGGCCAATATGAGAATGAACATAACGCTCACAATAAATACCTCGAACGATCTGATTTTTTGATCAGAGGACCTCACCCCTGATCCCTCTCCTAATAGGAGAGAGGAAAACTACATAGATTAACAAAAATTAATCCAGAATTTATATGCGCAGGCCTAATTTTTTACCAAACAAAGTAGTTGCCCCCATTGTGAATAGAACAACCGTTAAAGAACTGGCCGGCATAAGAATCGCTGCAATTAAAGGTGAAAGTGTTCCCTGAACCGCAAAATACAAACCAATAATATTGTACAAAAACGAAATTAAAAAACTTATGATAATTATTCTAATACTAATTCTTGAAAACTTCAGAAAAGTTGGGAGTTTTTCAAACCGGTCACTATCAAGAATTGCATCCGATGCCGGTGAAAAGGTATTAACATCTTCTGATATGGATACTCCAACATCACTTTGTTGCAGGGCACCGGCATCATTCAATCCGTCACCGATCATTAATACTTTTTTGTTATTTTTTTGAATGTTCTTTACAAAGCTTAGTTTTTCAAAGGGCGTTTGATTAAAATGCAAATTTTCTTCACTACCGAATATTAATGACAAATTTTGTTTTTCACCATCATTATCACCTGATAACAGAAAAACCCGAAATTGTTTTGCCAAATTCTGAATCATTTCCCCGATACCGGAGCGATAATTATGGGGAATCTGGAAAAATCCCCGGTACTGATCATTTATTTTAACCTGTACCCGGCTGGCATAAGCGTCGACATCTAACTTCTTATCCACTGAAACCAGTTCTTCAGATCCCAGTGTAATTTGATTGCCGGCGATACTACCCATTAGCCCTTTACCCGGGTAATCGATGAATTCTGTTGTCGGCAGTAACTGATCTGATCTTAAACCGGCGTACAAACGCCGGCTGAGGGGATGAGAGGAATTTTTTACCAATGAACGGATCCAGACCGTTTCCTGATCATTCAATTGCTCCGGCATGACATCGGAAGGAATAAAAAGAGGCGGTGTACCCCTTGTAAATGTTAGTGTTCCGGTTTTATCAAAAATGATCGTACAGATTTTTGCCAGCGTTTCAATGATTGATATGTTTTTAAGGTAAAATTTGTTTTTACCCAAAATGCGTAAGGTATTACCCAGTGTAAACGGTGTGGAAAGAGCCAGCGCGCAGGGACAGGCGACAATTAATACGGCAGTAAAGGCATTGATTGCCAGGTTTGCATTCCCAGGTAACCAATACATGGCTGCCAGGGTAGCGATTGTCAGAACAGCAAAAGTAAAATGTTTACTGACCACATTTGCCAGAGTGGTTAAATTTCTACTGTTTTTTTCTTTCGAAAATGTATCCTCATTCCATAACTGTGTAAGATAACTCTGAGAAACTTCTTTGATAATCTCTACTTCGATCTGGCTGCCAACATGTTTTCCACCCGCATACAAGATATCTCCGGAGTATTTTTCCACTGGCATCGATTCACCGGTGACAAAACTATAGTCAATCAGGGCCGGTCCTTTTATCAATACAGCATCGGCAGGAATTAATTCCTGATTTCTGAGTAAAATTCTGTCACCAACCGCCAGATGTTCCAACGGAATATGAATTTCATCATTATCTGATATTTTTGTCGCAGAAAGAGGGAAATATGAGCGATAATCACGATCGAAAGACAAGGCATCGTAGGTTTTTTTCTGGAAGAGTTTTCCGATTAACAGCAGAAATACCAGACCGGTAAATGAATCCAGATAACCGGGACCCTCGCCGGAAACGATATGAAAGATGCTGCGCAAAAAAAGTGTGACAATTCCCAGGGAAATCGGAACATCCATATTCACCGCTTTTTGTTTCAGGCTATGATATGCGGATTTAAAATATCCCAGACTGCTATAAAAAAAGACAGGTAAAGCGAGAAAAATACTGATATAGGCAAAAAATGAGACAAATTCCTGTTCGATGTGCTCGTTTATGGCAAGATAATCCGGAAAACTGAGAAGCATGATATTGCCAAAAGCAAATCCGGCAATACCAATCTGTAAATAGAGTTCACGGTCTGTACTTTTTTGCACCTGTTTTTGCAGACTGGCGAGATTGATCTCCGGTTCATAGCCGATAGAGAAGAGCATCTCAGTGATTTTTCGTAGTGATGTCTTGTTTTCAAAGAAGGAGAGAGAGACCTCTTTCCGCAGAAAGTTGACCTTTGAATCGATAATACCATCATCCACACGATACAGATTCTCAAGCAACCAGATACACGAACTGCAATGAATAGATGGAATTTTAAATGAGACTTTACTTATTCTTCCATCAGTAAAGTTGATGAGTTGTCGTTTTACGGATTCATTATCAAGAAACTGATATTTGGTTGAGATCCCGGATTCTGCCGGCGAGGAGCCTGGTGATTGCGATATTGAGTAATAGGCACAAAGGTCTTTTTCTTTGAGCAGTTCATAAACCAGTTTACAGCCGTTACAACAGAAGAGTTTTTCACCAATGTGAATATTATCCGTGGGACAGGTATCGCCACAATGATAACAAACCAGCTTTTCCCTTTTTACATCTTCTTGTGTATTAGCCATGTATTTTGGTTACGGGTAAGTTTTTATTTAACCGCCAAAAGCGCGAAGAAAAAACATTTATATTAAATTATTTATTTCACTTAAATAATTATTTTAAATAATCTTTGCGTACTTTGCGGTTAAAAAAATAGTAACATGAATTTTCGTTTAAAATTTAGTAAATGACCTCTAAAAAAGCCAATAGAAGCGAACCCAACCGAGACTATCGATACCTCGCAGAATTGTAAATACAGCCAGAATAATTACTAAAAAAGCAGCCGCTTTGTATAGCCGATGACGCAATTTACTAGAAATTAAATGGGCTGTCATTCCACTGATAAACATTGCCGGAAAGGTACCCAGCCCAAAAGCAAGCATAGTGAGCATCCCCCCAAAAAAACTTTGTGTAGCTGCTGCTTTCGCTCCGGCGGCATAAACCAGGCCGCAGGGCAAAAAACCAAGAACGAGCCCCAGACCAAAGATGTTTTTTCTATTGACTTTATTAAACATCGATGTCACCAATCGCTTAAATCCGCTGATTCCCGGAAAAGTATCCGGTGACATAGTGGGAATCAATCCGGCCAGTTCGATACCCATCAATAACATCACAAGTCCGGCGAAAAGTTGTAAGCCACCCTGAAAATCACGGATGGCAAATATAACGCCCAGTGTCCCTCCGATGAGACCAAAAATTTCCCCTAAGAAAGTATAGGTGATGATTCGGCCGAAATTGTATAAAAAATGGGGTTTCATCATTTGCCATTTTGATGCTGTTACGGGTGGATCGTTTTCCTGAATCTTTAATGTATAGGTCAAAACGATTCCCCCACACATTCCGATACAATGACTGAAACCGCCTAAAAAACCGATTAAAAATAATGTTAAAAATTCTAGATGCATATAATTTAGCCACTAATGAATTTAATGGAAACCGGAGGCCGGTCGGAGTGTAGTGGAGATCCCGACTTGTCGGGAAGACAGCAGACCGGAATTTGAAATTGGTAACGGGATAATGATTAGCATTGTTCCCCCTCTCCTTCAAAGGAGAGGGGGCTAGGGAGTGAGGTCCTCGTTAGCTGATAATAGAAAGGAACTCATCCCCACCCCCTTCTCTTGAGAAGAGAAGGGGTGAATATTTCTAAAGATAAATGATTCTCAAAACCGAAGAATCTTAAATACCCGTTCCTAATGCGGATTTATCAATCTCAGCGCCCTCAGTGGTTTCATTTTTTTCCAAACTTATAAAGCATAATTCTTAAAATCAAAATAGCCGCTAATTTGAATTGTATCCAATCAGGGTGTTGGTTATATTCTTTACCAGCTTCGATTGAACTATCATACATCGTAATATGAATATGAGGTGTTACATTGAGAAAAGGACTCTATCTGGTAGCAATATTGTTTTTGATGATCTATTTAACCGCCTGTCAAAAAGAATTGCCTGATTCTTTCACAACAAAAATGGACGAAATTAAAGCAACATGGGCTCCCGATAAACGTACGTCAGTTTTTGAGTATAAAACGGAGTTTACGGAGGGAATGTGGAAAATCGAGGGCGAAACATCCATCCCGGAAGCTTTTCAACAGGTCAATAAATTAGTACAAACGACTTTACCCGAAGATGAAATCAATATGAATTTTCAACTGCTTCCTCCGAAGGAATTTGCTGATACCACGAATGCCCTGGTCAATGTCAGTGTTGGTAATTTGCGCAGCAAACCCAGTCACCGAGCGGAATTGGTTGATCAGGTTTTAATGGGAATGAGAGTAAAACTGCTGAAAGCACATAGTTACTGGTACCTTGTACAGACCCCAACAAATTATCTTGGTTGGACTACGCGCGGAACCCTTGAACGGGTAAGCGATTCAGATCTTAAAAAATGGCAGGAATCTGAAAAACTTTCCCTGAATACGAATTATGCACAAATCTTTATGGAAAAGTCAGAAAAAAGTCAGGTCATTTCTGATTTGGTATTGGGATCAATCGTTAAGAAAATAAAAGTTGAAGATGTCTGGGCAGAAATTGAATTACCGGACGGAAGAGAAGGTTTTATCAAATCTGAAAACCTCTTGTCTTATCAGATGGCAGCTCAATCGACAGCAGCGGATCGCAATCGTCTTATTGAACGGGCAAAGACCATGATGGGAATCCCTTATATGTGGGGTGGACACTCGACAAAGGCATTTGATTGTTCCGGTTTCACCTCAACCGTTTTCCGTACGGAAGGTATTCAACTCCCGAGAGATGCCAGCATGCAAGTAAAACTGGGAGAGGAGGTCATTGCGGACAGTAATTATACAAATGTGATAGCAGGTGATCTGATATTTTTTGGATCTTCAAAAAGCATCACCCATGTTGGTATTTGCCTGGGAGGATCCAGTTTTATACACTGTAGTGGGGATGTGCATATCAACAGCCTGGATGAGAATGATGAACTTTTTAATGCTTACCGCAAGAGAACCTTTCGATATATAAAAAGAATTATAAAGAATTGAGGTCTGATATGAACCGAAAGCAATTTGTCAAGATATCTGGTCGTTCATTTCTGGGGTTGGCGGCTCTTAGCCACCTTCCTGTCAAATCAGTTGCAAAATTACTCGAAAATAATAAACCAGGAAACGGAGGAGCTATGATTGAGGTTAAAACCAAACGCCTCTTTCTGCAGGATACATGGACAATTTCACGAAACTCCAGTGACTATAAAGACAATGTCTTTGTAAAAATTGAAAAAGACGGTGTGGCCGGATTTGGGGAAGCAGCGCCCAATGTACGCTATGGGGAAGATCATCAAAAAACGACGGACAGGATCAATTCTGTAAAAGGTCTATTCGACGAGATCGATCTCTGGCACTATGTAGATCTTAAAGATAAAATCTTTGCAAGTATAACAGATCAGAACTGTGCCCGCTGCGCACTGGATATTGCTATTATGGACTGGGTGGGCAAGAAACTGAATGCCCCGCTTTATAAACTATGGGGCCTTGATAAGGCCAAAACACCCCGGACTTCCTTCTCCATTGGTATTGATACCATCGAGATCATCAAAAAGAAAGTGCGTGCTGCCGAAAAATATCCTTTGCTAAAAATTAAAGTAGGTAAAGATAATGATGAAGAGATTATTGAAGCGGTAAGGAGTATAACGGACAAGCCAATTCGTGTGGATGCAAATGAAGGCTGGAAATCTAAAGAACTGGCCCTGGAAAAGATTCAATGGCTGCAGAGTAAAGGGATTGAATTTATTGAACAGCCGATGCCATCCGGTATGATCGAAGAGACCCGATGGCTCAGAGAGCGGATTGACATTCCAATTGTTGCAGATGAAGCGGTGAAAACAGCGGCAGACATCCCCAAACTGGCAGAAGCTTATGACGGAATCAACATCAAACTGATGAAGGCCGGAGGACCACAGGAGGCGATGCGTATGATCTATCTGGCAAAAGCGATGAATATGAAAATTATGCTGGGGTGTATGATCGAAAGCGCCGTTGCTATTTCAGCCGCCGCACATCTTTCTCCTTTGGTTGACTGGGCCGATCTCGATGGGAATTTACTGTTGCGGGAAGATCCCTACCAGGGTGTTGGTGTGGAAAAGGGAAAACTGATCCTCAATGATCAACCGGGTTTAGGGATTACAGGAGAGTTTTAAAGTTTTCTTGTCCACGAATTTCACGAATTATTTATCGTTGAGCGTAGAGCGTTGTGCGTAGAGCGACGCTCCACGCCTTACGCTCAACGCACTACGGATTTTTGATCGATAGGTTATTTTATCGGAGATAACCAGTCATCCGGAATTTTAGTCTCACCTTTAAACATTCCAAAAAAGACATTTTGCAGTTCAGTAGTGATCTTGCCTCTTTTACCGGAACCGATCTGGATTTTATCTACACTACGAATCGGTGTAATTTCAGCAGCTGTTCCCGTAAAAAAGACTTCATCGGCGACACAAACCATTTCCCGCGGAATCATGATTTCTTTTACCTCGTAACCAAGTTGTTTTGCCAGATAAATAACCGTGTCTCTGGTCAATCCGGGTAAAACAGAGGCACTCAGCGGAGGAGTCATGACAACATTATTTCGAATTACAAAAATATTTTCACCACTACCTTCTGAAACAAAGCCCTGGTTATCAAGGGCTATTCCCTCGCTATACCCATTGACAATCGCTTCCATTTTGATTAGCTGGGAATTCATGTAATTCGCACCGGTTTTGGCGAGCGCCGGAAGAGTATTCGGTGCAAATCTTCCCCATGAGGAAAAACAAACATCAACACCATTTTCCAACGCATCAGCTCCCAGATAAGCGCCCCATTCCCAGGTGGTGATGTAGGTCTCTAAAGGATTACCAAGAGGATTGACACCGAAAGGACCGAATCCCCTGAAAACTACCGGGCGCAAATAGCATGCCCCGAAATCATTCTTTTTTACGGTTTCGATACAGGCTTTAGACAGCTCATCGACGGTCCAGGAAACGTCCATACGATAGATTTTTGCAGAATTATAGAGCCGTTGAATATGACCGTTTAAACGGTAAACTGCCGGCCCCAGATGAGTTTCATAGCTTCGAATACCTTCAAATACTGAGGAACCATAATGGATTACATGCGACATAATATGTATATTTGCATCTTCCCATTGAATAAAATCCCCGTTTTTCCAGACAAATTTTCCGTATGTATCACTCATTTTTACTCCTGAATTGAAGAACTTTTCTGTATATTACCCGTAAACAATAATACATCCCCAAATAAGTTACGCACAGAACCGTACAAAAGTTTAAAGAAGAAGAGTCATATAGTCAAGGCCTTTTAATCCTTTGAAGTCAGGGTTTTCGGGGCTTTCTCACACTTTTTATGTGAATTTAGATATTTGTCTTAAGTATTACATTTTATAAAATTCAGAATCTCTATTGTATACATAGATATTTCCGGACGAAATATTAAATGAAAAGATCTATCATAAAAACAAGAAAATTTTTCAAGGATAAGATAAATGACTTTAAAGAATATATTGAACTGTCATTTTTTCGACGCTTGAGTACGAGGCTTCTGATAACATTGACTTTACTTTCTGCCGTTCCGCTTGTTCTGGTCATTTTGTTCATGAGATCGGTTACAATAGATTCGACAAGAGAAATCATTCAAAATCAAAATAGTCTAATCGCTCGCCGCCTGGCCAACGAAATAAAATCCTATTTAGATACACCGAATATCATATTGAATACGATTAGAAATACAAAAGATATCAGAGAAATGAATCCACTTTTTCAAAATTCTATCATCAATCAAATCCTGTCAGACTATCACCATGTTTTTAAGAGAATCTATGTGCTTGATAACTCGGGTCGTATTGTAACCTCATTGCCATCACAATCCTCCTCAGAAAATTCCGTAACCAGAAGTGTATTCGAAGCGACAGCTAAAGATCAGCGCAGATATTTTACAGAAACAATATTTGATGACGCACATAAGCCATTTGTAATATTTTCTTATCCCATTATTGAATCCGGTCAACTTATTGGAGCACTTGCGGGAGAGATCAATATAGAAAAAATATGGGAATTGGTGGACGAAATAAAAATTGGCAAAACAGGTTATGCCTTTATCATCAACGGTAGTGGGCAGCCGATTGCCCATCCTGACAAAAATAAGGTTATAGACGAGGAAAATCTTCTTCGTAAAAATATCGTTGAGGAGATAAAGTCCCAATATTTTGTTTCGCGGATTTTTGATTCACTCGATGGTAAAAGCATGCTGGGTGTATTTGTATATGTGGGAGAGTTTGACTGGATAATTACCATACAGCAGCCGGCCGATGAATATATCGGTGTCCCCAGTGCAATTTTATATTATGAGGTGTTAGCTTTCGTTATTCTTGTAATCGTGATAGCGGTGCTGATTTCTTCACTTCTGGAAAGAAGGATTACTGAACCAATCAACTCTCTTATATCCGGGGTGAAACGGTATGCGGAAGGAAATTTGAACTTTCGAATTAATGTTGATCGATATGAGGAAATCGCTGTTTTAGCGCAGGAATTTAATTCCATGGCCAGCAGTCTTGAAGAAAACCAAAAAAAATTGAGGCGGGCAGAGCGTTTGGCGGCGATGAGTAATTTTGCAACTCTGGTGAGTCACGAAATAAGAAATCCGTTGAATAGTATGAATATCAACATGAAAATATTAAAAAGAGAGATTGATAATCCCTCCGGTGATGCCGAAAAAAAGCAAAAGTATTTTAATCTTATGACATCTGAAATAAACAGGATGGACAATTTAATTAAGAACTTTTTGATGATTGCCCGACCTCCCCGTCTAGATTTTGTACTAAATGATGTACATGGAATACTTGAAGAGGTCATATTGCTTCATATTGAAAATTCAAAACAGCAAAATGTCCGTATTATTAAAGAGTTTCAGGATGGCAAAACGATAGTTAATGTGGATCGGGATCAGATGAAACAGGTTTTTCATAACATCATTATTAATGCATTGCAAGCGATGCCGGGTGGCGGAGAATTAAAAATCCAGACCCGATATGTAAAGATGCACGCAAGTTTGGATCAAAATGCTGAATTTTTACGTATAAATTTTATAGATACCGGTGTTGGAATACCCGAAGATAAAATTCATGATATCTTTGAGGTATATTATACCATGAAAAGAACCGGTACAGGGCTCGGTCTGGCGATCGCCCGTCAAATCGTTGAAGGACACCGTGGAACAATCGATGTGAAAAGTAATGTGGGGGAAAGTACCACAGTTACAGTCAGCTTGCCCGCAAATGCTGAGTTTAAAATTGAATAACATGAAGTAATTTTATATGGAGCGATAAGAACAATGGATCGCATATTATTGGTAGAAGACGATCGCAATACCCTGGAAGGACTATCTGAAATACTTAGTATGGAAAATTATGAGGTTGTCAGGGCGATAGATGGAAAAACGGGAGTGAGAGAGCTAAAAAACAGTACGTTCAATGTTCTGCTGACTGATCTGGTACTTCCTGATTTTGATGGGCTGGAGCTGGCAAACATTGCCTGGCAGGAACAAAATGAAATTATGGTTGTCATTATGACGGCTTACGGTTCTGTGAAACATGCTGTTAGCGCTATGAAAAAAGGCGTTTATGATTATCTTACCAAACCTATCGATATTGACGAGTTGCTAATCGTATTAAAAAAAGCAATTAACCAACAGAAATTGCGATTTGATTATATTGCTCTCAAGGACGAGAATAAAGGTCAAAATCAATATGATGATATCATTGGCGGTAGTGGTAAAATGCAGCAGGTTTTTAGACAGGTGGATAAAATAGCCGGTTCAGATGCTACCGTTCTGATCCGTGGTGAAAGTGGTACCGGTAAAGAATTAATCGCGCGGGCGATTCACTACAATAGCCCACGGAAGAATAAACCACTTCTTGAATTAAACTGTTCCTCCATTCCCGAGACATTGCTGGAGTCAGAATTGTTTGGTCATGAAAAGGGGGCATTTACCGGTGCACATAAACAAATGAAAGGTAAGTTTGAAACGGCCGATGGCGGCACAATTTTTTTGGATGAAATTGGTGAAATGTCCTCAAATGTACAGGTTAAATTGTTACGTTTCCTTCAGGAAAAAAGATTTAACCGTGTAGGGGGTACATCTTTTGTCACAGTGGATATTCGATTGATTGCCGCAACCAACGCTGATCTGGAAAAAGCCCTGGAAAAAGGAAAATTCAGAGAAGATCTTTACTATCGATTAAACGTCATACCGATACATATCCCTACCCTCAGAGAGCGTCCGGAGGATATTTCTCCTCTGACGGAACATTTCATTAAAAAGTTTGCTCAAAAAAATCATAAAGCGATTGATGGCATCGATAACAGTGCGATGAAAGTATTGGTCAAATATGCCTGGCCTGGTAATGTACGTGAGTTAGAAAATGCTATTGAAAATGCTGTCGTGATGACAGAGAACAGCGTGATTCGACCTGACGATCTTCCCTTTTACATTAAAAACAGTCACAACCATATCAACTTACCCGACTTTAGCCAGTTAGAAGGTATGAACTACCGCAATCAGCTGGAACATGCCGATAAGATGATAATTAAGAAAGCACTTGAGGAAACCAACGGTAACAAAACACATGCGGCTAAAAAGCTGGGATTTAGTATCAGGACGATGCGGAATAAGGTTAATAAGTACGACCTATAGATTCTCGATGCTGGATCCTCGATTTATGAAGATGACAAATATCGAGGATCGAGGATCTTATTTTCGTTTCTTTAAAAAATAGGTAATAAACGTCTGCAATCC
>Ga0209536_100007485_pt1 | contig 16545 bp, 17 predicted proteins | sample DeeMarSeWOR28_12_FD_187461 | JGI IMG/M metagenome (GOLD analysis project Ga0209536, IMG submission 187461) | Marine sediment microbial communities from White Oak River estuary, North Carolina - WOR-2-8_12 (SPAdes) (version 2) | ecosystem: Environmental > Aquatic > Marine > Intertidal zone >... | reverse complement strand
CGTCTGCACAAACATTAAATAATTTATGATCTTCGCGGTCGTACCATTTTATTACTTCATCTCCAAACTCAACGATAGGTTTCGAATTTTCTTCACTCAATACAACATCATTTATTTTCTCCATCTGCGCTAGAATCCAGCTTCGAGCAACCACTGCCTGTGATTTTAGTAATTCAATTGAACTTTTAGTACTCATTTCCGAAGAAATAACACTCGTTAAATATTTTTCGAGCGGGAGAACATTTATGGCTATTATTTCATCTTTATCCTTTACCAATTTAAGAGAAAAATTAAATCGCTGTTTTTCTCTTCTTTCCCAGTGAAACTTCAGTCCAATTATTACATCACGGATTAGGAAGGATTCTGAAATTGGATTTGCTGGTTGAAAGGTTAGATCATTTTCAATTTCAATTTTATTCTTTTTGCTTTTACAGACAATTTTATCGTTTTTTAATTCTGCAGTAAAAACACCGCTAAATGTTTCCTCACTTCCTAGTACAGTAAAGTCTCCGTAAAGTTCAAACTTTAATTTTTTATCAACCAGTATTCCAACGCTTATTAGCGGTTCTTCAAAAGGTATCACTATTAAGAGTATTATTTATTATTGAAAAACTAACTTTTTATAAAATGAAATAAAATATAATGATTAGTTTGATGTGATGTGAGCACTCAAAGAATACTTCATATTTAAAATTAGCACTTGCTTGAACATCAAAATATTTTTTTACTTCTTTTACTAAAAAATGAAAATTATGTGAAATGAATAAACAAGTTGTCTTTGGAAGTGGCAACGATGTATGATATTTTAGTCAACAAAATTTAAGTTTAATATAATTATAGTAACCACTAGTTTTAAGATATTGTGTCAAAAACTATTGCCATTTCAATCCTGATCACGGCATTTACGCTTAGCATGTTTATCCTTTCAGTTATGGGGGTGTTAGACTTTTCAGCCATTGATATTTTATGCCTTCTTTTGATAGTTGCAGGAATTGGTTTTGTTTATATTGGACTCGGAGATAAAGTAGATGTCATTGTTTTTTTAGGAACGGTTCTTTTCCTGATTGGTACTTTATTACTTACAATTCTAAATTTTGAGGTAAAGATTGAAAATGCTGCATATGTGACAATTGCATTGCTTATATTAGCAGCGGGTTTTTTAATGATCTACATTAACGGCCCATCCAGAAAACTTAATATTCTTATTTCACTGCTACTATTCATTTCAGCATCCATCTTAATTTTAGTACAGGCAAAGTTTGATCTTAGTAGGTTTGTTCAAGCAATTTTACCTATGTTAAATATTTACTGGCCTGTAATTATTATTTTTTTTCTACTGGTAATTTTGTTGAGGAAAGAAAAATAAGACTTTTTTTGCTCTATACAGAATCTATTTTCTTTAAATTACCCTCTAAATAAGAAATTCCTAAACGGTTCTTAAGCACATCTATTTCTTCCTGCTTAGAATCAAGATCACCGGAAAATTTGAAGTACATAAAAGCAATAAGCAATAGCACGACTATAAATAAAACCAAAGACAGGAGAAATGATTTTTTAATACTTTTTTGTGTCGATCCTATTTCCTTTACAAAATATGTACTAATATATTCTTTAGTTGTTTTTTCGATTAGTTCTTTATTTAAGGGTTCCCTGGGTTTTGATTTCTCCACTCCGGATTTTGTTTCGAGAATTGGTTCGTCCGGTATTTTTTTATGCGGCGGAGCTTGAAGGGAGTCTGATTCTATTGTATCTGCGCCGTTTGATTCAAATGTTATTCCTTCTTCAGATTCTTCAACCATTTGCTCAGTGGGTATTGCTGTTTCCTCAACCGGTTTTTCCTCCTCCTTCTGACTTTTAATTTCGTCCCGTAATTCATAAAGTTTTTTGGCTACCTTATCTTTTAATTCCCAGCTTGGTGTTTCAATTACAAGTGCAGATGGAAGCAATGCAACAAGGTTCTGGAACTCTCCTAATTCTTTCCAGGGAAAGTTTTCATCTTCCACCATTAATGAGGTTAAACTTGCCTGATCCTCTTCACTGATACAGCCAATTGTACTGAGTTTTATTAATTCTATTTGTTTTTTGCCTTCCATTTTTTACTTAATCAAATACCAATTTTTGTTGAAGAATACCCAGCGCAAGTTGCAGTTTAGATTTAACTGTCGGAAGAGGTATTTTTAATTTCTTAGCTATCGCTTTTTCATTCAATCCTTCGTAGTAAGATAATTCCAAAACATATCTCTGGGCTTCAGTAAGGGAGTTTATGATATCTTTTACCTTTTCACCATTATTTAATATTTGTTCCAGGTTTAACGGACTAATTGAATTAGATAGCTTCGGTAAAATTTTTTCTTCTTCATATTTATCATTATAATCTTCAATTCCTTCTTTCTGCAGACTTCTATTTAAAGTATCAATTGCTTTGTTCCGTGCAATTGTGATAAGCCAGGTGTAAACGTTGTTAGTTTTAAAATCAAAATGATCAATCTTCTTCCATATAATTACAAACACATCCGAAAGAACTTCTTTGGCAACTTCTTTATCATCCACAATTCTTTTTATAAGAGTATAAAGAATTGGGGAATAACGATCGTAGAGTTGCTCGAGTGCTTTGGAATCATATCCTGCTACTTTAAGCATTAATTCGCTGTCGGACATTTTACTTTTCTCAGCCAAATATAAATTCCTTTTTTGATTTTTTTTTCGCAATAAAACTAAAATTATAAGCTGTAAAAAGCAATTTAAGTGCCAAAACTAATCTGCTATAGCTTAATTTTATCAAATGAGGTTATATTTTGAATTGAATCGATAAAGGGGTAAAAATTTCACTAAAGTCTGAAAGTAACTGGGATTGTCACCTGGACTTTTACCGGTTTCCCTCGCTGCAGTCCCGGTTTAAATTTTGTTTGCAGAATAGCATTTATTGCCGCCTCATCGCAGCCCAGACCAATACCCTTTATTACCTCTGCTTTGGTAACATTACCTGATTCATCCACATAGGCAAGAACCAGCACTTTACCCTCGATACCGGCTCTTTTTGCAAGCTCCGGGTAAACAATTTTTTTTAGAATACCGCTGATTCCGCCAATTGGCTCAGGCATTTCTTCAACCGCAACAAAATAAGCAGGCTCTTTATTAACAACTATTTCTTCTTTTGGAGGTAATTGTTCTTTCGGAATTGAAGTTGTTAAATGGTCAACATTTACTTCAGAATTATCTTCTGTCCCTTCAATCACCAAAGGCGCTTCTATAAAATCAGGTGCCTCCGGTGGAGGCAAATCAGGTTTTTGCGATTTATTTTCTTTTATCTGTTCAATCAATTCTGGTTGAACTTCCGGTTTGTTTCTTTCTTCTTGCAATTTTAGTTTATCCGGCTGATCATTTTGTGGTTCAAGCTGTTCTGTGTTGCGTAATATTAATACTGGTTCCTGCTCTTTGGGAACAATCCTGCTTTTAGAAATAAGCATTTCAGTTTCTTTTGTTGCTATCTTTTTCTGTTCCTCAATATCATCGTTAAAGAAATATAGAAAGTAAAGGATGGATAAGACTATTACCATAAAAGCTAAACTTGCAGCAATTGCAGTTCTTTTGCTTAATAATTTGTTCCCTGATTTTTTTTGTTTCTCACTTTTAACAAATGGTATTACCTCAATATCTTCTTCTGATAATTGATAGCCGGGTTCAGAAGTTTTTTTTTGATGATCCTTAATTTTAAATAGTTTTGCTTTTACTTCTTCAAATTCGCTCGAATGATCAACAATTTTTAATTCATTTTTTTTACTGTCGTCCTGCTCAAGCTTATCATCGGGAATATTATTTATTTCTGTTTGTATTTCTTTGCTTGTTGCTACATTGCTTTTCTGTTCTAAAGAAAAATCAGATTTAATTTCTAACTCTAGTTTACTCTTTTCAATTTTTTCAATTTCCTTTAATATTAAATCCTTTAAGTTCTTTGCCGGCGATTCCTGGTTTACAACCATGGAAAGCAATGCAGCTAAGTTTTGATACTCACCCATTTCCTTCCAGGGAAATTTTTTTTCAGATTGCATCGATTTTAGAAGCTCCGAGGAATCCTTTTTAGATATACATCCCATCGCTTCAAGTGTAATTAAATACAATAGTTTTGATTTATCCATTCTTTGCTACCAACATTCTTGTTTTATCTAAAAGAATATCTGTTGCAACCTGCAATTTGGATCTTACTGTTAGAAGTGGGATTTTTAATTTTTGTGATATTTCGGTTTCATTAAGTCCTTCAAAATAAAATAGTGATAAAACGTATCGTTGAGCATCCGTAAGACCTTTTACCATCTCACCTATTTCATATTTAACTTTTAATGCTTCCGCTAATTTAACAGGCTTTATCTCTTTTGAAAGATTCGGAAGGATTTTAAATCGTTCGTAATCTTCATCGTATTCCGGTTGCTTAGTATTTTCACGTCGTCTCTTTAAAAAATCGAGTGCTTTGTTTCTTGCAAGCAAAATTAAACTTGTAAAAAGATTTTCTCTTTCAAAATCCTCAATTCTTCTCCATAAAATCAAAAATACTTCAACTAGAATTTTTTCAGAAGTTTCTTTGTCCGAAACAATTCTTATTATCAGTGAGTAAAGAATGGTAGAGTAGCGAGCATACAATTGTTCAAAAGCCAACTTATCTCGATCGGCGGCGTTCGAAAGCAGTTCACCATCTGTCAGAGGATTAATTGAGACGAAGCTATCAGCTCCATTAGATTTTTGCATCACCGTTCTCTATTGAGATTTCGGGCAAAAAAGGCTCAATTTCAGTGCCGTATCAAAAGTTTAATTGCGATTCATGCTTACACCTCATTTTGTTATTTTTACACTTTGGATTTTTAAGCAAGGTAAAAATGACGTCTAAAAAAATACGAGAACAATTTCTTAATTTTTTCAAAAACAAAGGGCATAAAATAGTTAGCAGTGCTCCTGTTATACCTTTTGATGATCCCACACTATTATTTACCAATGCCGGGATGAATCAATTCAAGGACGTTTTTCTTGGCACCGGTAATCGTGATTACAAGCGCGCAACAGATACACAAAAATGCATTCGAGTTAGTGGCAAACATAATGATCTGGAAGAAGTCGGACATGACACTTATCATCATACTTTTTTTGAAATGCTGGGCAATTGGTCTTTTGGTGATTATTACAAGTCAGAAGCAATTGAATGGGCGTGGGAATTGTTAACTAAAGTGTGGAAACTCCCGAAGGAAAGACTTTGGGCAACAGTTTATAAGGACGATGATGACTCATTTAAGTTTTGGCGAACTAAAACAGATATCAATTTAAAACACATTTTAAAGTTTGGTGAAAAAGATAATTTCTGGGAAATGGGTGATACGGGTCCGTGTGGTCCGTGTTCAGAGATTCATATAAATGTTGGCGATGATTTTGACAATCCTGATTATGTTAATGCAGGAACTCCGGAATGCATAGAAATTTGGAACCTTGTTTTTATTCAATACAATCGGGATGAAAACGGAAGACTTCACGATCTGCCCTCAAAACACGTTGATACCGGAATGGGCTTTGAGAGAGTATGTGCTGTGCTTCAGAATAAAGACTCTAATTACGATACTGATGTTTTTTCTCCTTTAATAGATGAAGTTTCCAAACTTAGTGGTGTAAAATATGAAAAGGAGGAAGACCGTATTCCAATGCGAGTGATTGCAGACCACATACGTGCATTAACATTTGCAATTGCTGACGGTGCTGTGCCTGGAAATGAAGGAAGAGGATATGTGCTAAGAAGAATTTTAAGAAGGGCAGCACGCTACGGTAGAAAAATTAATCTTGTTGAACCGTTTCTTTTTCAACTTGTCGATATATTGACAACAAATATAGGGGATGTATTCCCTGAAATAATAGATAAAAAGGATTACATAAAAAAAGTGATTAAAGGTGAAGAAGAAAGTTTTAATGCGACTCTAGACCGCGGAATTGAATTGTTTGAAGAAATAATTGAAAAGCTTAATAAGAAAAAAGAAAAAATCATTCCCGGAGAAGATGTCTTTAAACTTTATGATACTTTTGGCTTTCCTGTGGATCTTACAAACATAATGGCAATTGAAAAAGGATTTTCTATCGATGAGGTAAAATTTAATGAGCTGATGGAAGAACAAAGAGAGCGGTCAAGAGAAGGCGGAAAATTCAATATATCAAAAGACGTGCTTAAATCTATGTCGGGTGCAAAAGAGTTTAAAACTAAATTCACAGGTTATGATTACAGCAACTTAAAATCTAATGCGGTCATTAAAAGCTACGCCTCTCCTTTTTTAATTCTAGATGCAACTCCCTTCTATGCTGAATCTGGTGGTCAGACCGGTGATACGGGCATTATAATATACAACGATAAGAAAGTACCTGTAATTGATACAATAAAAGATGGTGATCTGTTTCTCCACAAGGTAGATGACAAGATTGATTTTGATCCTGGTGCTGAAGTAATTGTGCAGGTTGATGAAAAGCGCCGCTGGGATATCATGCGTAATCATTCTGCTACACATTTTCTGCACGCAGCCTTAAGAAAGATTTTAGGTAATCATGTTCAGCAGGCAGGTTCTTATGTTGGACCAGATCACTTAAGATTTGATTTCACTCATTTCACAAAACTTAGTCCAGAGGAGTTGAATGACATCGAGACACTTGTAAATGAACAGATAAGGAGAAATTTAACAAGACACCGTCATCCTGATATTCCAATCGAAGAGGCAAAAAAAATGGGTGCGCTTATGTTCTTCGGGGATAAATATGGAGATAAAGTAAACGTTGTTCAGTTTGGAGATTTTACAATGGAATTCTGCGGGGGTACTCACGTAATGAATTCTTCACAAATCGGATTATTCAAAATTATCAGCGAAGCTTCAATTGCAAGCGGTGTAAGAAGAATTGAAGCTGTAACCGGTCTGGGAGTAGAGAAATATATTCAATCACAGCTCGAACATATGAAACAGTTCAGTCATAGAATTGAGGAGTTGCTTGAGACAAAGAAGAAGCTCGAGAAAGAAATTTCAGAATTAAAACTTAAAGACAAACTTGTTCAGCTGGATCACATACTGTCATTGCACTCCGAAGAAAAAGGTATAAAAATATATAAGGGGAAAGTTCATGCCGATAATATGGATGAGCTTAAATCATTTGGAGATGAGTTAAGAATTAAAATTAAGAGCGGTGTGGGTGTACTGGTTTCTCAAATAGAAGATAAAGTAGGAATAATTGCTGTTGTAAGTGATGATCTTATTAAAGAGAAGAAACTTAGTGCTGGTAAAATTGTGGGCGAACTAGCAAAGTTAGTAGGGGGAGGGGGAGGAGGTCGTCCTCATCTTGCAACTGCAGGTGGGAAAGATGTTTCCGGTATTCCATCTGCCCTTTCTAAAGTTGAAAAATTAATTGCCGGTTTTTTAAACTAAAATTTTAGGAAAAATGGATCATAATTTTGTAACAACTGCTTTCACGATCGATGGATACAGAATAAAACAAAACCTTGGTGTTGTAAGGGGAATTGTAGTAAGATCTCGCTCCATATTCGGGACGATTGGGGCAGGTTTACAGACCCTATTCGGTGGCAACATTACTCTTTTTACAGAGCTTTGCGAAAAAACCCGGAAAGACTCCTACGAATTAATGATAACGCATGCTGAACAAATAGGTGCTAACGGAATAATAGGTTTTCGATATGATGCAAATGAAGTAATGTCCGGGGTTACAGAGGTTCTTGCTTATGGAACTGCTGTTGTTTTTGAAAAGAATTAATGAGCAAAACTAAAATAAAATACATTTGTTCAAACTGCGGCTACGAATCGCTCCGCTGGTTAGGTAAATGCCCGGAATGTGAAAGCTGGAATTCTTTTACGGAAGAAATAATAGAAACTTCCAGGCGTAAACCCACTATTACAAAATCAAAATTTGAACTAAATACAATCGAGACGATCTCCGCCAATGAAGATGATAGATTAAAAACCGGCATTGGAGAGCTCGATAGAGTGCTGGGGGGCGGATTGATGCCCGGTTCGGTTATATTACTCGGTGGTGACCCGGGGATTGGAAAATCTACCCTTGCGATGCAGGCTTCTGCTAATATAAATCACAAAGTTTTGTATGTAACCGGCGAAGAATCTGAAAAGCAGATAAAACTTCGTGCAAGCAGATTGAAATTAAAATCATCCGACTTTTATGTCCAGGCAGAAACAAATCTATCGGATATTATAGGTGCAATTAACCAGCTTAATCCTTCCGTTGTTGTAATCGACTCAATTCAAACAATGTATCAAAGTGAATTGAACAATTCACCCGGCACGATAACCCAGGTGCGCGAATGCACTTCGCTTTTAATGGATGAAGCAAAAAAGAAACATTTTTGTGTAATTATAATCGGACACGTAACAAAAGAGGGAATGATTGCAGGACCAAAGCTGCTTGAGCACATGGTCGATACAGTTATACAGTTTGAAGGTGAATCTAATTATTCGTTTAGAATTTTACGTGCGCAAAAAAACAGGTTTGGAAGCACAAATGAAATTGGCGTTTTTGAAATGGACGAGGAAGGATTACGAGAGGTTAAAAATCCAAGTGAGCTGTTTTTAAGCGAAAGAGAAAAGCAAACACCCGGTTCCGTCGTTACATCAAGCATTGAAGGAACACGACCGATTTTGCTCGAAGTGCAGGCACTTGTTACACCTTCCAACTACGGGTACCCTCAAAGAGTTTCCAACGGTTTTGATCAACGAAGACTTTCAATCCTTCTCGCTGTACTGGAGAAAAGAGCAAAACAGATGGTCTCGGCAACGAACGTTTTTGTAAACATTGCCGGGGGAATTCGTGCGTCAGAACCTGCAGTTGATTTGGCTGTCTCATTGGCAATCGCCTCGAGTTTAACTGATAAAGTGATTAATAATCAAACAATAGTAATTGGTGAAGTTGGACTTGGCGGGGAAATTCGCAGTGTCGGACATATTGAAAAAAGAATGCAGGAAGCAGAGAAGCTGGGCTTTAAATCTGTAATAATTCCCGCTAATAATTCCAAGGGTTTAAAGAATAATCACAAAATAAAAACGATACCGGTTGAGGATCTTAAACAAACAATTGGAATACTTTTAAAGTAACTACAGCTCAGCTATTTCTCATAAAATCATTTCAACAAACTTGTAATACAAAATTTCTAACGCAGGAGCATCATCTTCTTCGATTTAATAATGTTTCCAATGTTTAACTTATAAAAATATATTCCGCTTGGAAGTACGGATGCGTCAAGCTTAATTGTATAATAGCCCTCTGGTTTTTCCTCATTTAATAATATGGCTACTTCTGTACCCAGAACATCGTAAACTTTTAAAGAAACAAATTGCATGTGCGCAATTTTTCCATCTGCAGGCGGAATCCGAATTCCGATAGTAGTAATTGAGTTAAATGGATTGGGGAAATTTTGTGATAATAAATAATCATTAACCTCCAAGTTCATCTCTGCCATCGCCGTCGAAATCTCCTGCTGTTAATGCTGTTACTTTAAAATTACTAGATTAGTATATCTGATATTTTACAATGCTTCCGGCTTCGCCATCGTCGCTAACAAAAATGCGGCAATTACTTCCGTTTTGAATAGCAGTAACTATTTCAGCATCTCCATCGCCATCAAAATCGCACGATATCATAGCCGAAACCTTATCCTGAATAATTTCAATCAACTGTTCATCCGGCTTGTTTCCACTTTCATTATAAAAAATATTTCCATCGTTAAATGAATTAATTAGTTCATTGTCTTCTTCACCGTTACTTCTGAATCCTTCTTCAATCCTGTAGCTCAGATCATATAAAATTGTGTTTCCTTCCAAATCATTGCTACCCTGAAAATCGCTGCATGTCAATGCATTAACGATGCTGCTGTAAAAATTAATCGATCCCTCATTTGGTGATTGCCCGTTAACGATATCACTTACTACAATTTTACTATTAGATTGGTTGTTAAATGCATTAACAAGGAAATCAGTATCGTGAAATTCTGTTTCAACCGTTTCAGAATAATACTGCTGACTTAACCACCGCTCCACTGCGTCCTCACTGTTAATTACACCGGCACGCCAGGCATAAAACCAGATTCCGTCGACACCTAATTCAAGCACTCTTCTTATCACAGAGTGTGTTAAACCATGCGTAGCCATAAATTCTTCATTTAAGGAGTCCGGAAAAATTTCTTCAACTAAAACCAGTAAAGCATGGATTTCAGTTTCCTCACGTCCGGCATTTTGCAATTGTTCCCGTGCTGTAGGAATAAGATATCTCCACATCGCCAGAGTTGCTATATCAGCAAAACCATTTATCGAGTAGTAGTAGTTATCTATAATTAAGACATCACAGAGGAAACGTGCATAGTTTGGTACGCCGGGTGCCTTGGCAATATAGATCGGTCTGTCATCTTTTTGCTTTATTGCACTATGAATTTTTTCCACCTCGAGGGAATCAAATTCGTGTGCTGAAGGTTCATCTGCAATATACCATCCAAGAATGTGATCTGTGTTGGGGGAAGATAAAAAAGTTTCAAACACAAAAATGAAATCATCCAATTCATTCAGGCTTATTGCGCTGTCATTGTTTGTATCTATCAACTCAAAGCGACATTTTTTAGCTGTCGGAAATTGAGCTTATATCGCTTAAATAATTTGTCCAGAAAACGTTGTCGCCAATATCATGACCGTAAGTGTGTAAAGAATTAATTGCAGTGTATCCATTATTTGTTCCCTGCCACATCAATTGAAGCTCATTTCAGAATTCTTGCGTGCCCGGAACTTGCGACCATGCGTTGTTTCCGACAACTGAGAACATCCCCAAAATGAAATTCTCAGAGCCAGTTAATTCGTTATTTTGATTATGCTGGGAAAAGGCGATATCAATGAAGAATAATAAAAATGCAGTTAACAATAATAAACTTTTTATCTGCTTATATTTTACATACATATTTAAGTTTAAAAAATTAGTTTTGGGCTAACAAACGATAAAATAATTCTGAAAAGCCTCATAAGAATCAAAATGCAAAAGTATTGAGACTAATAACAAAGTTATTACTGCCCCTGTAATTTAGTTTCCATGCAAACTCTAATTGAAGAGGAATTATCCCCTGTCCGATTCCGAAACCAATTTCGTAAAACGGTTTGTTAAAGGTCTTTATTTCTACCGGTAAAAGTGCAGCAGACTTGTTTCCAATCTCTGTTACGGCAGAATTAAAGAACACATTAAGTGTAATTTCCCAATTTTTTAAAACCGGAATTTTCAGCAGCTTAAACAACTCATCGCGAAAATTATATTCCAGGTTTAGCGTTGCAACTCTTTCACCGAAAATTTCATTAACGCGCAATGTACGGAAGGTATATGATTTTGAAAGTAGATTAATATTGCCCGGCAATGAGTACATATCCTGATATGGCAGGGCACCGTTGTTATACATACCGAAAAGTTTAATGTTTAGAAACGCAGAACGGAAAGTTCTTGTAAGATTGTTTATATAGAACCTGTAAGTTGTAAAGCTGAGGTCACTGCTGAACCAATCTTTGTTGGAATAAGTAACATCGCCCGAAAAATTTGTATAAGACTTTCCGAACGAAGTTCTTATTCGGTAATATCCGTCTTCAATGTAATCCCTAAAATCAAGCTTAAAACCAGCTGTAATAGCATTAATATTGGTATCAAAAATAGGCGGATTTACCGGGTAGCTTCTTTCTTTTCTAAAGAAAGAATAATCAGTCTTGTTCTGTGCGCTTTTATCTTTACGATTTAAAAATCCTGCACTTAATGCAAGTACCGGAAAAACTTCAGCTTCAACTTTAAAATCAAACCCAGCAGAGTAGTAGTAATTGCGAAACTCCTCTTTATTCAAAAGTGACAGTAAAGAAGCCGTGAGATCGCCGTAAGCATCCGAAGTGCCGAAAAGAATTTTAATCGAATTGTAAGCATTAAAATTAATTGAGGTTGTTCTGTAGTTGCCCAAAAGATATTCAAAGGCAAAATCAGTTTTAAATCTTTTATCTGAAAAACCGTAAGCAATATCAAGCGAAGCATTCAACCTTTGATCGTAATAATCTGCAGCATAAAATCCCAGCCGTGGAGTAAAACCTTCGACTCTGTTGAAACGCCACATGTTCAGAGGAGCATTCATAGCAAAATTATCACTTAAATATGTGCGCTCAGAAAGAATTTCAACACGATCCCAAAATGAAATCGGAACATTTCTCAGACTATCAATTCTGTTGTAAGCTTTGTCTTCTTCTGTTGTGTTCGGAATCGTTTGTGATGCATTCCAATAAAGCGAATCTTTCTCATCTGCGTCGGGTACAACAGTTACAATAGCTTTAGTGAAAAGATCATCATTTAAATCGGGATTAATTTTGTAATCGTACAAAATTGTGTTAAGCTCAAAACCAAATCGCGCAAGTCCGAGAAAATTTCCTTTGGCAAAAAGCCTGTAATCAAAAGGCATATAAATATTATCGTAGCTTGCGAACTGTTGAAATATACTGATTGTATCAAAAATTCCACCAGGATTTGCAGAGCGGTTAAGCTGTAATTCAACCTGAATTAATTCGTATGTGCTGTCGTTAATAAATACCTTTCCTTCAAACCCGGGATCTTCGGAATTTTCGGGCGACATAAAAATCCTAAAGACTTTTTTATCATTTTTATACAGGACTTTTTCAATATAAAAGTAATAATAATTAAGAGCATCATCTGAAATTGGTCCGGGAAGATCTCTGCCGAAGAAGTTAATCTCGTCCTCATAAAAATTTTGGATTAGCCTGCCGCCGGTAAGAATATTAATTGTGGGCGGGAAGTTTGCACTCTGTTTACGTGCGAGAATTACGTCTTTAAACTCATCTGGTTTTTTAAAATAACCTTTGCTCTGGTTTTCAAGTATTCCGGTAATCTTTAAATCAACTGAATCATCATCTGATCCCACTCCGGAAGAAATAGTTCTTCCTTTTGCACTTATTTCATCAGTAGTTCGTATCAGACCTTTTGTGTAGGCTTCAAACTCATAGCTGTTCAGTTTTTCTTCTCTTTCTTTTCTTATTTCAATGGCTTTACGAATTATTTCAAGTGCCGGATTTTCTCCCGGAAGAATTACAATTTCAGGTAAAAGAACCTCAGTTTGATTAAGTTGAAAATTTACAACTAAATCCTGGTTTAGATCTACAGTTATAGTATCGGAATAGTAGCCTATGTAAGATGCGACTAAAGTATATACACCCAGGTTTAATTTAAGCTCAAAATCTCCATTTACATTTGCTGCGGTTCCCTGAGAAGTTTTGTTCACACGTATGTTTACATATGGAAGCGGTTCATTGGTTTGAGTATCCATTGCCTTTCCCGTGATGGTAAAACTTTGCGAAAAGGAAATATCCAAAAAGGAAAGAATTAATAATAAGCAGATTTTCATTCTGATAAGGAACTTTTTTTAATAATTGTAGTAAAGCTAAAAAAAACAATCCTTAAATTAAGTAAATAAAAATTTCATATTGATCTAATATTGATCACATCTATTATTTCAACAAAAAATGATAAGCAAATGAAATCAATTCTCATTATACCGTTATTGTTAGTTAGCTTAATAACTTTTACCGACTGCTCAACAAGCCAGCAGCAGACAATTAAAACCGATCCGGTAAATATAACTGCACAGGCTGTGCTTAACAGGTACATAGGAGCAATTGGCGGGATAGAAGCATTTGAAAATATGACCGATAAAACAATCGTAATGAGCGGAGCTGCTGCTGATCAGCCGATCAGAATAGTGATTATGCAAAAGATACCCGACAGACTTTACCAGGAGCTGCAGGCCGGAGAAATAAAACAAACAATAATTTATAATGGTACTAATGGAAAGATGATTGTTGGAGAAGAACAAATAAGCATCGAAGATAAAGAACTGGAAAGATTAAAATACGACGCCACACTTCATCTCCCCTTAGATCCTGAAGGTTTCGGTATAAAAACAGAATTACAATCGAATGTTGAAGTAGACAGCATAAACTGCTATAAAATAACTTATACTTTACCATCGGGACTAAAGTGGTTTCAATACTACTCTTCTGAATCGGGCTTAAAAATAAAAGAGGTTAAAGAGATTCAAACTGCCCAGGGAGTTTTTGAACAAGAAACTTATTATTCCGCTTATAAGGAAGCAGATGGTTTAAAGTTTCCTTTTTCAATTAAACAGTATTTTGGTATTCAGGAGCTCGATTTAAAAGTTACGAGTATAGAGATAAATAGCGGTATTGAAAACGAAGTTTTTGAAATACCAGATTAAATGAGCAAACAAAAATATTCTGCAATTGTGTTTGATCTGGGGAATGTTTTAATTCCTTTTGATTATTCTAAAACGATAAAAAGAATAAACAATGTCGAACCTGGACTCGGGGACAAGTTTTATGAATTCTACAAAAATAATTACAACATTCACCGGAATTTTGAGAGGGGAAAAATTTCTGAAGAAGATTTTATTACAACAATGTTAGCTTCAGTTGATAACAAAATTTCTGCTGAAACTTTCTGTGACTATTATTCCGATATTTTTTCTCTGAACGATAATGTTATTTCGCTTCTTCCCGTTTTAAAGAAAAACTACAAATTATTTCTTCTATCAAATACAGATTCAATTCATAAGAAGCACAAATGGGAGAAGTATGATTTTCTAAAACATTTTGATGAAATAATTCTTTCGTTTGAAGTGGGTTCCGTTAAACCCGAAGAAAAAATCTATCGTGCTGTTGAAAGAGTTTCGGGTTTTCCATCTGAAACGCATTTTTATATTGATGATATTCAGGAATATGTTAATGCTGCGAAAAAAATAGGCTGGGATGCGGTTCGTTTTGAAAGCCATCAAAAACTAATCGCTGATTTGAAGGAAAGAAATATTCTTAAATAAAATAGAATCGATGAATGACTGAGTGCTTGCCTGCTGTTAGGCGGGGCTGATTGTCTTTCATTCAATTAATAATTTTATGTGCCTGATTGTATTTGCTAATAACAACCACGATAACTATAAATTAATCTTTGCTGCAAACAGAGATGAGTTTTATAATCGTCCCACCGGGCAAGCTGGCTTTTGGAGTGATCATCCTGATTTGCTGGCAGGAAAAGATATGCATGCGGGTGGTACGTGGATGGGAATAACCAAGCAAGGCAGATTTGCGGCGATAACTAATTTCAGGGATCTAAAAGATCACAGAGATGATGCTCCATCCCGTGGAAATCTTACACTGGATTTTTTAATAAGTGATATTGATCCTGAAGCTTACTACAATAAACTGAAAACGGATTTAAGCAGTTTTAATGGCTTCAATCTTATATTAGGCAGTATCGATCAGCTTTATTATTTTTCAAATAAAATTGATGGGATAAAACAAATAGAACCTGGCGTCCATGGGATAAGTAATGCAATATTAAATACGCCTTGGCAGAAAGTAGAAAAAAGCAAAAAGCATCTCGAAAAATTAATTGATGAGAAAGAAATCCACCCATGGGAAGTGTTAAATATTTTAAGCGATACAACAATTGCAAAAGATGATGAGCTGCCGGATACAGGTGTGGGATTAGAACTAGAAAGAAAGCTTTCTCCTGTTTTTATCAAAACAGAAAAATACGGGACAAGATGTTCAACAGTTGTTATGGTTGATAAAGAAGACAATGTTAATTTTATAGAGAAATCATATTTTGACGGCATAGGAACTTTTTCAAACAAAGAATTCAACTTTTCTATAAATAAATAAACAGAATAAAATGGAACAGGAAGTAATCAGAGAAGAAAAACGTTTTGTTATTAACATTGATGGAAAGGAAGTTTATGTGGAATTTGAGATGAATCATGATAAAATGGATTTAGATCATACTTACACTCATCCAGAGTTGCGCGGCAGAGGATTAGCGGCTCAGGTTGTCAGAGCCGCTTTGGAATATGCTAAAGAGAATAGCTTTAGGGTTGTTCCCACCTGCTCCTATGTTCGTTCATTCATTTCTAAACATGATGATTATAAAGAGCTGGTGGCATAAGAAGAATTTACTTCAACTTTGCAGTTAAAATAACCATAGGACCGGTTAATGCTTTTGATACGGGGCATCCGGTTTTTGTCTGCTCAGCATGGTTTGAAAAAGTGGCAGCATCAATACCCTCCACATCACCAACTGAATCCAATTCAATCTTTGTTATTGTAAATCCGCTTTCAAGCTTTTCAAGATGAACTTTGGCATCCGTAATAATGGAATTTACCTTGAATCCTTCTTTGGACAATGAATTTGCCAGCGCCATTGAGTAGCATCCGGCGTGCGCTGCGCCAATCAGCTCTTCCGGGTTTGTCGTAGAACCGGTTTCAAAACGTGATCCAAAATCGTAGGCGGTATTTTCTAATAATTTGGTTTCAGTATTAAGTGAACCTTTCCCATTTTTAAGATCGCCATTCCACTGGGCACTTGCTTTTCTAACGGGCATATTTTCTCCTATGTTTTATTTTAAGTTAATTAATATTTATTCTACTAAGTTAATAT
>Ga0209536_100007484_pt1 | contig 16546 bp, 13 predicted proteins | sample DeeMarSeWOR28_12_FD_187461 | JGI IMG/M metagenome (GOLD analysis project Ga0209536, IMG submission 187461) | Marine sediment microbial communities from White Oak River estuary, North Carolina - WOR-2-8_12 (SPAdes) (version 2) | ecosystem: Environmental > Aquatic > Marine > Intertidal zone >... | reverse complement strand
TTATAAAAATGAAGCGCACTTTTCAACCCAGCAGAATCAGACGCGCCAGAAATCATGGATTTCGTAAACGGATGTCGTCTAAAGCGGGTCGCAGGATAATTAATCGACGCCGGGCAAAAGGCAGAGCACGACTTGCCAGTTAAATCGATCCGGCCAATGAACCGGGTGATGGATCACGATGCGCTTTTCCTTCAAAAAGGAAGATCGAATCCTGAAACGATCGGAATTTCTGGAACTCACCCGATCCGGGCGCAAGGTACAAAACAATTGCTTTATTGCTTTTTTCAAACCGGGCCGACTTGATCACTCCAGACTGGGCATTACGGTTACGCGAAAGGTCGCAAAAGCTGCACGCCGAAACAGAATTAAACGATTGATACGCGAATATTTCCGATTAAACAGGCGGCAACTCAATCAAAACTGGGATATCAACATTGTAGCCAAAAAAAAGGCCGCAGACCTTTCAGCTGAGAAGGTGTTTTCATCCCTTCAAGATTTGTTTGAACAGATTGTGAATAGTGTTGATTAAAAAAATCATATCGATATGGATGCTCTCAACGATCAGGGTATACCAGTATACACTATCTCCGATATTGGGTCCCTGTTGTCGTTTTTACCCAACCTGTTCGAATTATGCCCATCAGGCTATCCACCAGCACGGTCCTTTCAAGGGCCTGTATCTGGCAGCCAGACGTCTGCTGCGATGTCATCCCTTTCATCCGGGTGGTGTTGATCCGGTTCCCCAATCTGCGCCTGACAAAACAATGTAAACGCCTTTTACAGGACAACGGGCGAATCGTTTAAGGCGCAGCTCCTGCTTACCCTGCGAAGACCCCGGACGTAAAATCTGTTTGATCGGCTCTTTCTGCGCCAAAAGAAAAGGGCTGCCAATTGATAACCTGCTCTTAGGAGAAAACCATGGAACAGTCGCGATTGTTTTTAGCCATCGTGCTCTCTTTGATCATCTTCCTGGCATATCAGTTTTTTTTCGCACCTCAGTCGCCCCAGCAGCAACCTGTCAAAAAGGATGAGGCGCCCGCAGCGACTCAAGAGCAACCGGTTCAGGATAAAGATCAGGCGCAACCCTCTGTGGCCGACAGCAAATCAACGGATGTTAGCCCGCAGCCTGCCGCCGACCTTGAGGCCCCCTCAATCGCCAGAACCATTACCGTGAAGACACCGCTTTATGAGGCCAAAATTTCTGCAGACGGGGCTGTGATTTACAGCTTTCTACTGACGCAATATCGGGAATATGTAAAAAAAGATTCTCCATTAAAACAAGTACTTATAGGGGAAGAAGGCCTGGGTGTCGGCCATCTGGGATTTGTCGGAAAAAGCGTTGCGGGACTGGACAAAGCCGTTTTCAGCACAGACCTGCCCGGCGATCAGCTGGTTGTCGATGAATCCCCTCAGAACCTCACCTTTTTATGGCGTTCGCCCCAGGGAGTCGTGATCCAAAAAACCTTCCATTTTGACGCCGCTTCCTATGTTGTTGGCCTGGATGTAACCGTTAAAAATGGATCCGGCCGCAGTATTCAGGACAGACTCGCCATCGACCTAAACGGCAGAACGCCCGCCGACAAGCGCATGTATTCGTTTCAGGGCCCCAGCGCTCTGATCAATGACGAACTTCAGCAAGTTGAGATTAAAAAGATAGAGGACCAAAATAGCTTTGACGGCAAAATCAAATGGATTGCGATTCAAAGCCGCTATTTTATGTCCGGGCTCATCCCGGATGAAATCGAAGAGGCCCGCTTACAACTGTCATTGAATTCGGATAAATTTGTCGCTGCTCAATACCAGCAGCCGGAAAACGTCATTGCGGACGGCAACCAGCACACTTTCAAGTACCGGCTTTTTATCGGCCCGAAAAAAATAAGCTATTTGAAAAGTGTGGGAAACAATCTGGAAAAGCTGGTCGATTTTGGCTGGTTTGATTTTATAGCGCGACCCTGTCTGTGGCTCCTGAATTTATTTTACAGTGTTATCCCCAATTACGGCGTGGCCATAATTATTTTAACCATTCTGGTAAAAATTCTGCTGTGGCCCCTGGGACAAAAAAGCTATAAATCCATGAGCGAAATGAAAAAACTGCAGCCGCTCATGAAAGAGATCCGTGAAAAATATAAAGATGATAAACAGCGCATGAACCAGGAAGTCATGAGCCTTTATAAAACTTACAAAATCAATCCGCTGGGCGGTTGTCTGCCCATGATTGTTCAGCTGCCGGTATTTTTTGCGCTTTATCGCATGCTGTACCAGGCCATCGAACTGCGGCATGCACCGTTCTTTCTGTGGATTAATGACCTGTCGGCACCGGACCGCCTCTTTAATTTTAATTTTTCGATACCCTTTATGGAGCCCCCATACGGCATTCCGGTTCTGACCGTTATTATGGGTGCCAGTATGCTGCTTCAACAAAAAATGTCACCCCCGATGGGAGACGCCACCCAGGCCAAAATGATGATGTTTATGCCCATCATTTTTACGGTCATTTTTATTAATTTTTCATCCGGGTTGGTGTTATACTGGCTGGTGAACAATATTCTATCAATTGCGCAGCAATATTATACTCAAAAAAAATACGCGTAGATACGGAGGTTTATATATGTCAACCAAGCTGGAATTCAAGGCCAAAAATGTTGACAAAGCGGTTGAGCTTGCCAGCGCAGAACTCAATTTGCCAAAAGATGAGCTAAAATACGAAGTGCTTTCTTACGGATCCAGTGGGATATTTGGCTTATCCAGAACCAAAAAAGCCAAAATCAGGGTCAAACTCCCGGAAGATTTGCTGGCATCAGAGAAAAAAGCCGAATCCGCTGTCGACGATACCATTAAGGCGGCTGATAAGGCGGCTGACGTCAGGCCATCCACCGATACGGTCACATTGGATACGGACCATCAAATGTCCCCTCCGGCCGACAACCCAGACGGGCAGCAACTTTTTTCGTTTCCGGAGGATCCCGTGGAAATGGGGCGGCTTGTCTTGCAGCGCATCGTCGACACGATTACATCGGATGCAAAGATCAATGTTGAAAAGGATGAAGATCGATTATTGTATAAGGTCAATGGCGGGAATGCAGGCATTTTGATCGGCAAGCGCGGTCAAACCCTGGATGCCATTCAGGCCATCGTCAATAAAGTTGTCAACAAGCACAATCAAAGCCGAACCCGGGTTCTGGTGGATATCGAGGGGTATCTGGAAACCCGCCGGGAAAATTTGGAAAAGACGGCGCTGCGACTGGCCGAAAAATCCAAAAAAATCGGCAAACCGATGACGCTGGGTCCGATGAATGCTTACGACCGCAGGATTGTTCACCTCGCTTTACAGGATTTTGCCGAAGTTCAAACCCGCAGCCGGGGAGAGGGTCCCTTAAGAAAACTGGTGATTCTGCCTAAAAATAGAAATGCTGCGCGACGATAGACGCTGAATGATCGCTCGCTTGTGGCTTTTAGCGATACCCGAATCTAAAAATCGAACGGCCTTGTTGTCTCGGTTGAAGAATTTGATCCATGACGCTTGATTTCCTGCTGAGCTCTCCTCTTATCCCAAAGGCGTTCTGCTGACAATATAATTGGCCGCAAGCTTCGGCGCCTTCTCCTGCATGAACACCGCAGAAGCGCATTTTTCAATTAAAAGCTTATGATAACAGACTCAGATACCATTGCAGCCATTGCCACACCCCCTGGCCGGGGAGGTATCGGCATCGTGAAGATGTCCGGCAAAGATGCTTTTACGATTGCGCGGGATGTCTTCAGGCCGTCTAAAAAGCGTGCGGATGATGCACAGGAGCAAAGCCGCCACGATTCGGTTGGAGGGGACTTCACATTTGAGACACATCGCCTTTATTACGGGTATGTCATTGATCCAAAAGACAACACGCTCTTGGATGAAGTGTTAATCTCGGCCATGAGGGCACCGAACACCTACACCCGTGAAGATGTGGTTGAAATCAATACCCACGGCGGTGCCGTGGCCATGCATGCTATCCTCGAGCTGGCTTTGAGCAAGGGCGCCCGCCTGGCTGAACCGGGTGAGTTTACCCGCAGGGCATTCCTTAATGGACGGATCGATCTGACCCAGGCGGAAGCGGTCATCGATGTCATCAATGCCCGAACGCAAAAAAATTTAGAGCTGGCGGCGGCGCAGATCAGCGGTAAACTGAAGGACCGGGTGGCACAGTCCAGAAGCAGTTTAGTCGGGATCCTGACCCAGGTCGAAGCCGCCATCGATTTTCCCGAGGACGTTGAAGATCTGATTGATCCTGAAGACACCATTACCACCCTTCATAGAGAAGTTTTGGTTCCTCTGCAAGGCCTGATCCGTAATTACATTGATGCCCATGTTTTCAGAGATGGTATTTCGGTGGCTGTGGTCGGAAGGCCCAACGTGGGCAAATCCAGTCTTTTAAACCAGCTGGTCAAAAAGGATCGCGCCATTGTAACCGATTTTCCGGGTACCACCCGTGATATCATCGAAGAAACGCTAAACCTTCAGGGTATACCGGTTGTCATCAGCGATACGGCCGGTTTGCATCCAACTGAAAATCCGATCGAAAAGATCGGCATCGAAAAAACCCTGGCGCACGTCAATGGGTCTGATCTGGTGTTATTTATGGTTGAGGCCCATCGCCCGCTGGACCCGGATGATCATCTCATTTATGAAAAGATTAATTCCAAGTCCATTATTATGGTTTTGAACAAAATGGATTTAATGAGCACAGGCAGCACACCAACCCTGCCGGATGACTGGCGATTTGAGGATCAGGTGCACATTTCGGCCCTGTATGACCGTGGGATTGATCAACTCAAAGAAAAAATAGTTAAGCTGGCCGGCGGGGAAACGCCCCTGGATTTAAATGCGGCCATCGTACCCAATTTACGGCATAAATTGCTGCTTGAGACCAGCCTTGCCGCTGTGGAAGCGGTCATCGGGCAGCTGCAAAACCGAACTTCCAGCGAACTGTGGGCCATTCATCTGCAGGAGGCCATTGACGCCCTGGGGGTGATCAGCGGTGATACGGTTAAAGTGGATGTGCTGGATCAGATTTTCAGCCGGTTTTGTGTGGGAAAATAGGCGGGCTTGCAATAAAAGCTAATGTTTCACGTGAAACAATTACAAGTGACTAAAGTGAACTAAAGTGTGAAGTGACTAAAGTTGTGGTGTCGACTTGCATTCGCTTATCTATAAATGATAGGATTCTTCAACTTTAGGCATTTTAAACTTTAGTCACCTGTTTGTTCAACGCCATCATTGTAAATATAACACACCATGTAATTCTATTATAGAGGAGTGAAAGGCTGATCCATGGATTTTGATTTCACGCCATATTTTAATAAATATGAGGCGCTGGTTTCCAAAAGCGATGAAGCTTTTGAACATGTCAGGCAGGCTTACGCAGAATGCGTTAAATGCGAGGAAAAATGTTCAGATTGCTGCTATGCGCTGTTTGACTTAACATTGATTGAAGCCCTTTATATCAATCATAAATTTAACGAAAAGATCAAAGGCGGCCAGAAAGCCAATCTTTTGGAAAAAGCAAACCGGGCCGATCGACATATTCACAAGATCAAACGCCAGGCTTACAAAGATTTACAGGCCGGTAAAAGCGAAGATGAGATCCTGGCCGATCTTGCCCGGGAGCGGGTTCGATGTCCGCTTCTAAACGAAGCCGAATTGTGCGATCTGTACGATAACCGCCCGTTGACCTGTCGTTTTTATGGCATACCCACGGCGATCGGGGGGCAGGGGCATACCTGTGGCAAATCTGAATTTAAACAGGGTGAGCCGTATCCCACCGTCAATCTGGATGTCATCAACAATCAGCTCCAGCAGCTATCCGCCGAACTGATTCGCGATCTTAAATCCAGGTATGTAAAACTGGCGGATATGCTGGTGCCGCTGTCCATGGCCTTGATCAGCGTGTATGATGAAGATTATCTGGGGTTCGGGGAGGAGAAAATCGAAGAACCGCCACCACGAAAAAAACGGAAAAGGAGAACCCGATGAACGAATTTTCTCCTGAAGAAACCGAAAAGCGGAAGCGGGCTGTTTTTGAAGGCATGTCTCCCCGTCGCCAGAAGCACATCTTAAAAAAGGGTTATGACCGGTGGGATCCGTTTGAAGAACCGAAAGACCCCATCGACATCCGCAGAGACCCCACCCGGCGAACCACCCAGATGCTGGTCAGAGAGTTTTTACAATCACGCTCTTCAGAGGAATACAGCAATGCCTATGGTCGCGGGGTTCTGGATCTCGCCCTTGGACTTGTGAACAAAGACGATTATTTCCGGGCAATGTTCGAATTTTCCTGCTGGTACCGGGAGCTGTTGGACAAAGAAGGACCATCGTAAGGCTCAATTGCAGATTTTGGATTGCGGATTGCGGAATTTCAAAAATGCTGCTTTGATTTTCTTACAACGAACACCGGATACTTATTAACCGGAACCAAAAGGTTGGATGGAAACCCGTTGGAACATAATGGAAATGCTTGCCGGCGGTCCTCTGCCGGGCACGCTGATTGCCCCCGTTGATGGGGCCGAGATGGTGCGGGTACCGGCCGGCGATTTCACCAAAGGGATAACCGAAGCGGAATTGGTCCAGATATTCATGCTGGACCGGCAGGAAAATCCGGTTTTTGCCTCTGAAGTTCCCGCCCGCAAAATATATCTGCAAGACTTTTACATCGACCGCTATCCGGTCACCAACTACCAGTATCAAAACTTTATCCAGGCAACCGGTCACCGTGAACCGATCCTGATCAATCACCCCTTATGGGGGCAGCCGATGCGGCCGGTCGTATTTGTGGGCTGGGATGATGCCCGCCGGTATGCCGAATGGGCCGGAAAATCGCTTCCGACCGAGGAGCAATGGGAAAAGGCCGGCCGCGGTGATGATGGCCGCTGGTGGTCCTGGGGCCAGGAGTTTTTGCCCGAACACTGCAACTCACATGATTATGGTTTGGGCCACACATCTGAAATCGGTATTTTCGACCGGGGTGTCAGCCCGTTTGGGTGCTACGATATGTGCGGCAATGTCTGGGAGATGTGCGAGGGCACCTGGTTGGAAGATCATCTGCCGATGCGGGGTGGTTGCTTTCTGGGCTCTGCCACCTTTGTGCGCGTCACCTGCCGCTGGACGCCGGAGGACCCTGTCAACGGCGCCCATTGGATGGGATTCCGCTGCGTCAAAGAAATCCCAGCACATCAGTAGCTCAATGGAGGTCAGAGGTCGGAGGACAGAGGTCGGAGGACAGAGGTCAGAAGACAGAGGTCAGAGGACAGAGGACAGAAAAAAGCTCGACCCAGGGGTCGAGCTTTTTATTTTTGGTAACTGTTTAAATTACGCGGTGCCGGCAATGCTGTCTTGAAAATAAAAAAACAACTTTGTGATCTTTGTGTCTTTGTGGTGAAAAAAGCCGTCTGTCAAATTAGATGAAGAAGCTCCACAGAATACCGGCGCAAATTGCCGAGCCGATAACACCCGATGAATTGCAGGCCATTCCATGCATCAGCAAAAAATTCGTCGGGTCTTCTTTGAGGCCCATCAAGTGCACCTCGCGGGCGGAACCGGGTACCGCAGAGACACCGGCTGCGCCCAGCAGAGGGTTAATTTTATTTTTTAGAAACATATTCATAATTTTGGCAAATATGACACCTGAAGCGGTGGCGATGGAAAAGGCCACGGCTCCCAGAAAGAAAATTCCCAGGGATTTAGGCGTCAGAAAAACATCGGCCTGGGTGCTGCAGCCGACCGTAAAGCCCAGAAAGATGGTGGCGGTATCGATGATAGCCGATTGGGCCGTATTGGCCAGCCGATTGACCACACCACACTCTTTTAGAAAATTTCCCAGAAACAGCATTCCCAGCAGCGGCAGGGCTGTTGGTGCCAGAAAACAGCACAGCAGGACGCCTGCTATCGGAAATATCAGCAATTCCTTTTTAGAAACCGTCCTGGATGGCGGCATCTTGATCAGCCGCTCCTTTTTAGTGGTCAACAAGCGCATGATCGGCGGCTGAATAACCGGTATCAATGCCATATATGAATACGCTGCGATGGCGATCGGACCAATCAGGTGCGGCGCCAATTTGGCCGTTAAAAAAATGGATGTCGGCCCGTCCGCCCCGCCGATAATTGCAATGGAGGCTGCTTCCTTGGGGGCGAACCCAAAAAACAGGGCGCCCAGCAGGGTAAAATAGATGCCCATCTGGGCCGCAGCGCCCAGGAGCATTAATTTGGGCTGGGCAAGTAGTGATGAAAAATCGGTCATGGCGCCCAAACCCATGAAAACGATCGACGGATAGACACCGGAGGTGACACCGAAGTAAAGATAATGCAAAACACTGTTCGGCTCATAGATGCCGATGCCGAAGCCTTTGAAAAAGGGGATATTGCCCACCAGTATGCCAAAGCCGATGGGAACCAGCAGCAGCGGCTCGTATTTTTTGGCGGTTCCCAGATATAAAAAAATACAGCCCACCACGAGCATGATGTAATTGCGATAGTCTGCCAGATAATATCCGGTGTTTGCCAGAAATTGAAATAATAGATCCAACATGGTTTAACCTTTATTTATTCTATGGATTCATTCCAGGTGAAGGTGCCATCGCCTTGCGCCACCAATACGTCTGCTTCCTGCAAGCGTTGAATTGACAGGTGTGGATGAGGCATGTCGTTATTTTTAGCAATTTCAAATAGTTGTGAAAGTTTGAACGGCTCTTGCAGTTTCTCGATCAGCGGTTTATACGCATTGATGAGTTGCTCCACTGATGGAAGGCGCTGGTCTCCGTAAACTATTTCTGCTTTTTCCGGCGCTTTGACGGCTGCGGGCTTTTGCTTGAATCGGCTGATAACCTTTTCTCGATCTTCCCACAGGTTCAGCAGGCGGTGAATCTGGGATATAACAAAAGACAGCACAACCAGGCCCATAAACACAATGGATGCGCCCACTACCGCCATGGCCCACCCGTCATTGTTGGTTATGTTTTCTAAGCCAAACACTTTATGCCTCCATGTTCAGTATGTGTATCCTGGAGAACGTTTACTCCCGCGGAAAGTAGACCAATCAGGCAAGAAATGAAAGATAAGAAATGGTTCCGCTATAGGTTAGTAACCGCAATTATTGGTCATACATCATGCCAGATGTCAATAAAAAAACTATCATCCTGTTTTTAAATGTTGATCCTTTTTTATACTTGATCAATTTCCCGGCAAACACGCCTTTTGAATTTTAGACATTTTAGCTCATTTAAGTTCATTTTAGGCATTTCCAAATGTTTCACGTGAAATATTTGCTACAAGACTCGCCCCGCCGAAAACAGAGAATTTAGAAATATGGGATGCGTGCTTTGTTATTAATATTATTCAATAAATCCTTTGACAGGTTTTTACAGTTTTTAACAATTTGAAATCATTATAAATAAATTTTTAACATTTTTAAATTCAGACTTGACCAGCGCTCATATTTTTATTTATAAAAGCAGAATCCTTTTTAGCATCTCTATAGTATCATAACGAATTTTGGGATTCCTGTTGATCGTGGGAAGGGTCTTTTTTTGAAACGGATATTCCGGGGCCCGGGTTGCCGACTCTTTAAGGAATTATATCGTTATCCCGCCAGTGACGATAAGCCTTTCATATCTGCTTTCGTAAATGGACGATATTTCATGCTGAATAAAATGACTCGCAAATATGCCATTGTCGGTATCGCAATATTGCTTTTGATTGCGATAACAGGACCAATTGCTGCCGCCGATGAGCCATACATATTTGGATTACTTATCGTCGGGGACCACAACGATCATATTAGGAGTCAAGCATTTTATGAAGGCGGCAAGTACGCGGAGGAGATGATACCGGGCACAAAAATGATTTATATTGAGAAGGTGAACCCTACCGATCGCCCCAATATTTCCATACCGATGCTGGTTGATGATCTGGTCGACAAGGGTGCGCGGCTCATCATCGCCAGCTCAAGTGATATGAGAGACGGTATACTCGAAGCGGCGAAAAAACATCCGGAAATCTACTTTATTCATGTTTTCGGAGACGATGTTTTGTCTGGAAATGCACCTAAAAATTTGAGCAACTTGGTGGGACGCATAGAATATGGAAAAATGATGGCTGGTTTCACGGCCGCGCTGACCACCCAGACGGGCAAAATAGGGTACCTCGGCCCGCTGGTTAATCATGAGACGCGCCTTATGGCGGTGTCATGCTACCTCGGCGCTCGATACGCATGGGAAAAGGTTCTCAAACAGGATCCCAAAGAGCTGAAATTTCAGGTTAGCTGGATCGGTTACTGGTTTAATATTCCAGAGGTAACGATTGACCCCGTTCAGGCCGCCCAGAATTTCTTTAACACCGGCTATGATGTCGTTATTTCTGAAATTGAAACCAAAGAGGCGGTAATGGTCGCCAAACAGAAAAATCAGGAAGGCAAAGCTGTTTGGGCCATTCCGGTTGATTCCGTTGATGCCTGCAAGGGTGCTGCTGAAGTGTGCCTGGGTGTACCATACTTTAATTGGGGCCCCGGATATGTCCGGCTAATGAAGGCCGCAATGTCCGGCAAATGGCGGTCAAAATGGTTTTCGATGGAACCGGACTGGAAAGATATCGGCAACCACGACATGGGTGCCGTTGGGTTTGTCGCCGGACCGGCACTTTCTGCCGATGCCCAAAAACATCTGGCCACCTTTATCAAGGATCTGGAAACAAAAAAGGTCAAACTTTTCAAGGGCCCATTGGACTACCAGGACGGCAGCCCGTTTCTCAAGGCCGGCCAGACGGCCTCCGACAAGAAGTTGTGGCAAATGGATCAGCTATTGAATGGAATGACCGGATCCAGTCAGGCCGAAATAACGGAGTGAGGCGCTAATTTAGTGCGCTGAAAGTCAAAATGAAAAATCAATTCGAAAAAGGGGGAATTCCTATGGGTAAAAAATTGGGATTGTTGGTTTTGTGCATATTTTGCATCGGGTTTTTATTTTCGACACCGGCGGTAGCCAAAACAAAAGTGGCCTTCGCTCTGCTTTGGACGATTGACGATATGGGGTGGACCACTGCACATTACAAAGGAATTGAATATCTCAAGAAAGAACTTGGAGATCAGATTGAGGTGTCCTACACGGAAAAGGTATTGGCGGCCAACGCCGAGCAGGTTCTTCGGGGCTATGCCAAGGCAGGATATAATATTATTTTTGCCACCACCTTCGAGCACATGGACCCCACCGTGATCGTCGCCAAAGACTTTCCGGATGTCATTTTTGAACACTGCTCCGGTTACAAGAAAAATGATAAGAATATGGGCAATTATTTCTCGCGCATGTATCAGTCGGAATATCTGGCCGGCTACATGGCCGGGCTGATGGGATACAAAAATGTGGGAACTGTCGCAACCCAGCCCATCCCGGAGCCAATCCGCGGAATTAATGCCTTTACCATTGGCTTGAAAAAAGGTCTGTCTGAGGCGGGCATCGAGCATGATCCCAACAAGGTTAACACCATCGTTTGGCTCAAAAGCTGGCGGGATGCCACCAACGAAACCCTTTTGGCAGAGACACTTGCCGGCCGGGGCCACGATCTTATTCGACAGATGGCGGACACACCGGAATCCGCTGTTGCCGCTTGCCGAAAAGGCGTAGCTGCGATCGGCTACGGTATCGATGTCGGCGCTCAGGCCCAATGTGCGCTCGTTTCCACAGAATGGAACTGGGGCATGTATTATGTGGATGCTGTCAAACGAGCCATAAATGGAACCTGGCAGCCGGCCGAAGTCTGGTGGGGATTTGAAAAACAGGGTATTCAGCTGGGCCCTTTTAATGCCGCGGTCCCTGAGGATGTCAGACAAAAAGTCCTTGCCGAAAAGGCCAAACTTGAAAAAGGCGTCGATGAAATCTTCGCCGGCCCCGTAAAAGATCAACTGGGCAAAGAAATAATACCAGCCGGTCAAAAAGCCAGCGATCAGGATCTGTTAACCATGCGATGGCTGGTTGAAGGTGTCTCCGGGAAGATTCCCGATTAAAATTCACACCCGGTTTTAAAACGCGTAAAGAAAGGTCCGAAGTATTCCTATCTTCGGACCTTCTGCTTGGACCCGACGGCCAGGCGGGCCAGGATTTCGCCGGTGGATGAATGAGGAGAACGTTATGGAAATACCTGTCAGTCCCCTGGAAACTGGAGAAAAATACCGCTTTGAGATCCCTGATCTCAACTTCCAGACCGAGCTGCCCTATGTGCTTCTTCCGGCCGATGGCGGATTTTTAAAGATCGCCTCCCTGAATCTGATCGGCATGATTCATTGGAATCGCCTATTCGGGCAGGCGCTTGCCGGCAAAATCAAACATGCGGTCCCCGCTCTGGAAGGCGTTGTTTTCCTTACAGCCGTCGAGAAATCCTTGCAGCTAAGCCAGGTCGTCGCCCAGGAATTGGGCATTTCGATGATGGCAATCGCATACAACCGCCGCAAACCTCATATGGAAATTGATGCCGGCGCATGCCGTCCCTTTATTCAGGTCGGTGGCGGGTCGGTGACAAGCGGCGATAAATATCTGGTCATCTATGAGCGCGATTTCAATCTTATCTGCGCGGCCAGGCGGGGCGTGATCATCGTTGATGATGTCGTCAGCACCGGCGGAACCATCGCTGCCCTGGCCACTATCCTGGATGAAATTGCAGAACAAAAAGCGTTGACAAAGGATGATCTGAAAATACGGGGTATTTTCTGCGTTGCCCGCGAGGGTCAAATGAAACCGCTTTACAAGGGCCTGTCTGATAAGCTGCATTGGCTCGGGATTCTGCCGGAGCCGGAATTTATACCTTCCGAAACAAATGGCTAGATATGTCCCTTTCGATTGACAAAACGCATCCCACCATCCTGATGAAGGGCATCTGCAAACGATTTCCGGGTGTTGTTGCCAATCAGGAAATCGACTTGCGTATTTTGAAGGGCGAGATACACAGTCTTTTAGGAGAAAACGGCGCGGGTAAAACCACGCTGATGAATCTTTTATCCGGTGTCTATCAGCCCGATGCCGGCGAAATATTCGTCAACGGCAAGCGGGTTTCCTTCCGCTCTCCCCGGGATGCTCTGGATCATGGAATCGGCATGATTCATCAGCACTTTCAACTGGTCGATAACTTCACCGTGGCCGAAAACATTGTTCTGGGAATGCCCGGTCCCGTGCGGTTTGATGCTGCTGCCATTGAAAAGACGGTCAGTGAGCTATCAAACCGGTATGGTTTGTCGATCGACAGCCGGGCCCGCATCTGGGAACTCTCGGTTGGCGAACAGCAGCGGGTTGAAATTTTGCGCATGCTTTACCGCAATGTGGATGTCCTTATCATGGACGAGCCCACGGCGGTGTTATCTCCTCAGGAAATTGAGCGACTTTTTATCATTATGAGGCGCATCAGAGATGAGGGGCGCTCGATCATTTTTATCACCCACAAACTGGAAGAAGTGCTGGAAGTTTCGGATTACATCACGGTGTTGCGCAGGGGCAAAGTCATGAGCACCGTCCGGCCGGAGAAGCTGAAGGGAAAAGACGGCGCTGTCAGCCGGGAGCTGGCCCGCATGATGGTGGGCCGCGAGGTGATCCTGGAGGTTGGCAAAGATCCCTGCAACACAAAAGGAAGGCTGCTGGGTGTCGAAAAGCTTTCTGTCAGAGGGGATCGGGGCGAATTGGCCGTAAAGGAAATTTCGTTTTCCGTGAAAGTGGGTGAGATTTTCGCCATTTTAGGCGTTGCCGGCAACGGTCAGAGGGAACTGGTCGAAGCCCTGACAGGGTTGCGCCCGATTGAAAGCGGGCGGGTTCTGCTGGAAGATGATGACATGGGTGCCGGGCTTGAGCGCGTCGCTTACATTCCGGAAGATCGCAACAGAAGGGGATGCGTGCTTGACATGCCGCTGGTTGAAAATTTTGCGCTGACGCAGCGCCGGCAATTCACCCGCGGACCGTTCATGCGCTGGAAAGACATCGCCAGAGAGGTTCGCCGGTCGGTAGCGGATTTCAACATCGCAGCGGCCGGCATCGACATGAAGGCCCGGCAGCTTTCAGGCGGTAATCTGCAGAAACTGATCCTCGCGAGGGCGTTTTCCCAGAAACCCTTTCTGCTCATTGCCGAACAGCCCACCCGGGGCCTGGATATCGGCGCCACAGAAGACATCTGGAAGGCCATTCTGCGGCAGCGGGAAAAAGGCGGAATCCTTCTGATATCCGGCGACCTTAAAGAAGTCCTTTCTCTGGCCGACAATATCCTGGTCATTTTTAGAGGGCAGGTCATGGACATCATCTCGTGTGAAGATGAAGAAAAGATCGGCGATGTCGGGCTTCTCATGGCCGGGGTAAGGAGAAAACAATGAGAGTCAGATTGAAAAGACGCTTGCGCCCGTTAACCTGGGCCGGGCACCTGTTCGTACCGGCATCCATCATTGCGGCGCTTGCGCTGGGCGCGCTGCTGTTCGGGGTTGTCGGTATCAATCCGGCCCGCGCCTATTTGGAAATGCTTATCGGGGGGTTCGGCAGCTTCTACAATTTTTCCGAGACGCTGGTGCGCGCCACACCTTTGATTCTGTGCGGGCTATCCGTCGGACTGGCCAGCAAAATGCTGATCTGGAATATCGGTGCCGAAGGGCAGCTGGTGATGGGGGGCATCGCCGGCTCGGGGGTGGCCCTGTTCGGGTCTGCTTACATCCCGTCGGCGCTTCTCATCCCGGCCATCTTAATCGCAGGCTTCGTCGGAGGGGCCGTCTGGGCGCTTATTCCCGCGTTTCTGAAAGCCCGCTTGAAAGTGAATGAAATTATTACCTCCCTGATGCTCAATTATGTGGCCATTTTGTATCTCGAACATCTCTATTTCGGCCCCTGGCGTGATCCGGCCGGCAGGGGCTTTCCGGGTACGGCCATGTTCCCTGACGGCGCCTGGCTGACCCGCTTTTTTGGCACCCGCATCCATCTGGGACTCATTTTAGGCCTGGCGGCGGCGGTGCTGATCTGGTTTTTGCTGTCTTACACCCGCTGGGGTTATGAAATCAGCGTTATCGGCGCCAACCTGCAGGCGGCGCTGTACGCTCGCATGAACATCACCCACAACATACTCTGGGTGATGGCGATCAGCGGCGGGCTGGCCGGTCTGGCGGGTATCTGCGAGACGGCCGGCATCCATTATCGCCTGCAACAGGGGCTGGCGGTCGGCAACGGTTACCTGGGAATAATCGTTGCCTGGCTCGGGAGGTTGCAGCCGGGGGCGATCGTGATCATCTCCATTCTGCTTGGAGGGCTTATGGTCGGCGGTGATCAGGTCCAGATCGCTTTGCACGTGCCCTCGTCCATTAGCCTGGCGCTGCAGGGGGCCATTCTTTTTTGCGTGCTGGCCGGACAGGTTTTTCGAGAATACGAATGGGTGATCGAAACAGAAAAGGTCTAGGCGGTGGAAGCAGCTTTCATTTTAATCGCTAAAATCACCATTGCCTCCTCGATGGCAGTGCTGTATGCCACCATCGGCGAAATTTTTACGGAGCGGTCCGGTGTGCTCAATTTGGGCGTGGAAGGGATGATGCTCATCGGCGCTCTGGCCGCCTTTGTTGCCACGCAGTCTTTGCAATCCCTCTGGCTGGGCACGGTGATCGCCATGCTGGCCGGCGGGCTCTTTGCCATGATCCACGGGCTTTTTACGATTACCCTCAGAGTCAATCAGGTTGTCTCGGGCCTTGCATTGACGTTGTTCGGTATCGGGTTGACGAATTTTCTGGGCAGACCCTTTATCGGCAAATTGTCGTTGAAATTTGAACCGTTTGCATTGTTTCCCCTGAACAAAATACCCATCGTCGGCGAGATATTTTTTACCCAGTCGGCGCTGGTCTATCCGGCTTATCTGCTGGTTCCCGCCGCATATGTTTTTCTTTTCAAAACGCGTTTCGGATTGCAGCTTCGGGCTGTCGGCGAGAACCCGGCTGCCGCCGATACGGTCGGCATCTCTGTATTTGCGACGCGCTACCTGTATGTTTTTGCAGGCGGCGCCCTTTCAGGGCTGGGCGGCGCCTATCTGTCACTGGCCTATACGCCCGGATGGAAGGAACAGATGACCGGCGGGCAGGGATGGATTGCCATCGCCCTGGTTATTTTTGCCATGTGGGATCCGCTCAAGGCCGCTGCCGGCGCGCTGTTGTTCGGCTTTATCAATGCCTTCCAGTTTTATTGCCAGGCCGCCGGCATCACCCTGATCCCCAGTTACATTTTACGGATGCTGCCCTACCTGTTTACCATCGGCGTTCTGGCGGTCATCACCCACTGGAAGTCTGCCAAAATGCGGGTGGGCGCCCCCGACGCCCTGGGAGTGCCCTTCGAGCGCGAATAGCCGAATATTTCTGATGATGTCATTTGCCCGGAAAGAATCCGCGCAGATCTGGGCCAAAGGCTAGACGCACGTCAAAGCCGTGCTGGACATGTTTTCAGGCATGGCGACTTCGGCGCTGGATAAGTCCTGCCGTCCGGAATGATCTATCAGGCATGGAGCATGGCCCATAGGGCATGGGGCCTGCCGCAA
>Ga0209536_100007483_pt1 | contig 16546 bp, 7 predicted proteins | sample DeeMarSeWOR28_12_FD_187461 | JGI IMG/M metagenome (GOLD analysis project Ga0209536, IMG submission 187461) | Marine sediment microbial communities from White Oak River estuary, North Carolina - WOR-2-8_12 (SPAdes) (version 2) | ecosystem: Environmental > Aquatic > Marine > Intertidal zone >... | reverse complement strand
AGTGCCCTGCAAGTTGAGAAGCAGGTGATCGAGTGGTTAAAAGAGATGCTGGGCTACCCCATTTCAGCGAGCGGTACGCTGACCAGTGGTTGTTCAGATGCAAACCTGATCGGGCTGACGGTCGCCCGTCATGCCAAATGTGGTTTTGATTTGCGAAGGGAAGGTATCCAGGGAACACCGCAGAAGATGGTGCTGTATGCTTCACAAGAAATTCACAGCTCAGTTCAAAAAGCCGTTGAATTATTGGGTCTTGGGAGTGAATCCCTGCGCAGGGTACCGACAAATAAGAGTTTTCAAATTGACCTGGAAATCTTGGAAATGATGATCGCTAAGGATCGTGATCAGGCAATGTTGCCGTTTTGTGTTATCGGCGCGGCGGGGACGGTCAACACGGGATCAATTGATGATCTTCAGGCACTTGCCGATATCTGTGAGAGAGAAAACCTGTGGTTTCATGTTGATGGAGCCTTTGGGGCTTGGGCTTCCTTGGCTCCTGATGCTCGTACTCTGGTATCAGGGATTGAACGTGCTGATTCTCTCGCCTTCGATTTGCACAAGTGGATGTACATGCCCTATGAGATCGGGTGCATTCTGGTGAGCGATGCGGAGGAACATCGCAAGACGTTCATTTTGAGACCTGAATATCTGGCGCGAGAGGAAGAGGGACGCGGCTTAACCGGGGGCGATCTACCCTGGCTTACCGATTACGACTTCCGCCTCTCGCGCAGATTCCGGGCTCTCAAAGCCTGGATGTCGCTCAAGGAACACGGCAGTCTCAAATATGGGCGGATGATCCAGCAGAACATCAACCAAGCCCAGTACTTGAAGGGGTTGATTGAAACAGCTCCACAATTGGAGCTGATGGCGCCAGTGCCATTAAATATTGTTTGCTTCCGGTACATAATACCGAATATGGATGGTGTTGCCCTTGATGATCTCAACAAAGAGATCAATCTCGAGCTCCAGGAACAGGGCATAGCGGTGCTATCCGGAACAAGGATCGGCGGAAAATATGTCCTGAGGGTAGCACATACCAATCATCGTACCCGTAGGAAAGACTTTGAGATTCTTGCGCGGGAAGTGATCAGGATTGGGGGTCAGCTGGCAGCATCGAAAAGTTGATATCAAGAATAAAATCCTGTATAATGAATATCGAACAGATCGGATCGGGAGAGTAGGGTTTATAGGTGGTGGATACCCGGATTTGGGAGGGAGGTTGTTTTCTCCTCAAATGTTGTGCCCGTTGGAGTCATTAAATCTGAAGTGAACGGCAGGGACATTCTGAAAGTCATCTCTGGATATTTCCTCTCAAATTAATATTGAAATACTACTTTGGGGAGGATCTTTTGGATACCGTTATCAATGGGACAGATTAATTCCAATTCCTTTTGAATTATCTCAAGGGGTCAGGAGGAGCAAGATGAAACCGATCAATAATGTCGCAACAATAATCAAAATATTTTTTGTCGTTCTGATAATGCTGCTTGTATTTAGCTCACCGGATGGGTTGACAGTAGCTGAAGGTGCAATACTTCAACAGACATGCAATGACAGCGATGGTGGCTTGAATTATGAGCAGGCTGGGGTGGTTGATGGTATTGGACCAAATGGTTGGAATTACACCAAGACCGATGTCTGCGAGACAGGTGCATATGATGGCTACCTCAAGGAATTTTATTGCAATGGGACGATTGCCTGGCCTCAAAGATACCAATGCGCCAATGGTTGTTCAGATGGCGCTTGTTTAGCCGATCCAGGTACCTGCACGGACAATGATAATGATACTTTTGCGGTCGAAGGAGGAGCTTGTGGGTTGGTAGATTGTGATGACACCGATCCGGCTGTAAATCCTGGAGCAGTTGAAGCATGCTCAAACGGGATCGATGATAATTGCGATGGCTTAATCGATTCACAGGATCCAGCGTGTCTGATCTGCACCGATCTGGATGGAGATGGCTATTCGATTGACGGTGGCGCTTGTGGAGTGGTTGATTGCGATGATGCTGATCCGGCTGTCAATCCGGGTGCAGCTGAGGTGTGCGACAATGGAGTGGATGATGATTGCGATGGATTGATCGATGCGAATGACCCGTTCTGCAGCGCATCAAACCTGAACGTGATCGTTATCGGCTGGGACGGCACTCAATGGGATCACCTGATGGAATGTTATAACAAAGTACTCCCCGAGTGTGCAGGCGGACTTCCCAATCTCGAAGCAATTTCTGGCGACAAGATTTATAACAGCATAACTACAAGCGGTGATAGCTCTACAAAACCCGGTTGGGCGCAGATAATTAGCGGATATAACGCAGAGGAGCTAGGAATTTACAGCAATGGCGCTTACCAACCGATTCCACAAGGTTATACTGTTTTTGAAAAAGTTGAAGATCATTTTGGGTCAAACAATGTAGTGAGCATGTTCATCTCTGGAAAAGGCGTGAATACTGGTGGAGCCTGCATCGGTGATGCAACAACAAAAAATGGACAGCCGGTAACCGAAGATAAAGGTCAACCAATGTGCATCACCAAGGATTATCTCGATTATTATGAGAATGACCTGCGATTGAACTCGGTTGTTGGAAATCGGGCTTTGGAATTGTTGGATGCCCACCAAAACGACCAATTCTTAGCCCTTTTCCTATTCAGGGTTCCGGATGTTTATGGCCACGTGGCAGGGGAGAACTCGGTTGATTATTCTGAACAGATCATAGACAATGATAATTGGTTGGGAAATATTGTTGCAAAATTAAATCAACTGGGTATTTATGATAATACATTGATTTATGTAATTAGCGATCACGGCTTCGATGAAGATTCAAACAGGCATGGAAATGCGCCTTACGCATTCCTGGCGAGCAATGACCCGTTAATTATGCGCAGTGGTGATCGGAAAGACCTTGCTCCAACCATATTGGAGAGGTACGGTATTAGTATGGATGCAAGTGGAAACATCCCGGCAGTAGATGGATATTCACTCTATTCATTGCCGCCACTTGCTTGTATCCCCGAAGGTGCAGCCTATATCGATTACCAAAACGCCCCATTTTGCTGTGCTGGGCTAAGTTTAATCGGTCTCGATAAACGGACAGGACCCAATTGCATTGCCCCTACTGGTGGGACGGGTAACAATTCAGGTTATTGTACAAACTGTGGCAACGGAGTCTGCGATTTTAATGAGAGTCGTTGTAATTGCCCAGTTGATTGCCCTTGAGGAGGGTGATTATCTCATCCAAGGCTGAAGGATTTATTTGTTTGTTCTCCCAGCCTGGCATTTGAGTTCGTTTGTAATATTTTCTGATTAGTATCGTTTATATAATTACAAGGGGATACTTTTTATTGGGAGATAATTAATGACTCTCGGTAACCACCGAGTTCAACTATAGGTGTGGGTAAATTATTCATGATAAACAACTTCATTCGGTTTCGCTTTTGGTTAAATCAATTATTCTTTAGAACCATCCTGCTCGTTCTCACTTCGGTTTTTCTAATTGTATTGTCGTTGGGGTGCAATCCTGTTTATCCGGATTTCTTGAATCCTCCTCAGATAACCGAGACAGAAAAGAAAATACAACCTACTTCGACAGATGTCAAATCAACCTCTTCTCCATTACCTATACAAGTAGAGCAGGTTGTCACACCAACCCCTACACAGAAACCTGAGACCAGACTTTATCAGCATCCCGACAATATTTTCGAATTATCATTTCCTGAGTCATGGTCGGTTCTCTTAGAACCTGATGCGACTAGAGTTAGCGATCCTGCCACTGGGGTTTCAATCGTTATTCAGTATATAGATACAATAGATGAATTAGATCAGGAATCTTTGACAAGGTTGGTGGATGCTCGCGAGACTAATGTTTTTGGTGAATTCGATGGTTACCTTGAATTTGATCGCCAAGTGAGCGAAAGTGAATCTTCCTATATTGTAAAAAAACGTTTAGTGGAAGACGAAGATTCGAAAATAGTAGTCTCTCAATATCGCCAAATTGGTCAATTTGTATTGATTCTTGATTTGTGGTCTGACCAAGAATACTACGAAGGTAATGAAGCGGAACTATCCAGTATAGTTGCGAGTCTTTCAACGGGCGAGGGTATGGAGGAATCCATTGAATCTCAAGGTGAACTGCTCACAACTTTCAATAATGGCTCCTTCTCGTTGGATGTCCCCCAGTACTGGCACTATCAAAGTACATCGGGAGATAATTCGATTGTAGATACCTTCATATCTCCCGATGAACGTGCAATAATTCAGATGGCGACATATGATGATGGTGAACTGATCACCGGTTCAGTTGCTGGCGCATTCGTTCGTAACTTGCTGAGAAATTACTATGCAAAAGATATTACTGTAACCTCATATAGGTATTTACCTGATGGACGTGAAGAGCTGATATGGAGATCGGATGGTTCAAATTATGAAGGAATTACTTATTTTGACGCCCGTGACACAGAGTTGTACATATACACAGTCATGACAGAAACTGATTATAAAGAGCTGTATCTTGACCTGCTCACTAATGTCTTGACTTCTTTCCAGAGTCTTCCATCTGGTTAGGATCCCTCGCGAGCTAGCTCCACCTTCTAGATAAATTTACAATGGTCTGCATAGAATAATTAACCCAGTTACGCCTGCTGGTGCTGGTTAGTTGATTAATTTCCTTCAAAACTTCTTAAGTATCTGATCAAGTTTTCCCATGTAAATTGACCATGCTCAACGATTGCACTGGCATGCATCAGATCAGGCTGTTCATAAGCATTATAAGCCCTGAATAATCCAATATGGGCGAAGGTGTTTGTGGGATCGTAGAGGAGTAGATCTTCAAAGACATCGGAAGCTGCTTCCGGATTATCGGATTCAAGGTATCCATTTCCTAGATAGCTCAGCGCGATCACCGAATTTTGATGTACTGCCACAGCTTCTTGATAGTACATTAAAGCTTGCTCCGTTTCACCAAAAGCCTGACTTATGCGCCCCAAGCCCATAAGAGCAGCCTCATTGGAGGGTTGGATTTCTAATGCATTTGTATAAGCGGAGTGAGCTGCAGCGAAATCGGTTTCGAGATTATCATATGCAAGCTGCGCAGCTTTGAGTTGATTTTGAGATTGGGTATATAACTCCAGCGCATTGATCAATTTCAATTCGGAAACTCGTCTTTGTGCCCTGTTTAAATCGGGTAATATCTTGTTTTGAACTTCATCAATCCGATTCTGTATCGAGCGCTCGAAAGCCTCAGCATTGGCAAGGCTATCTGTGACCTGCAATATGCGATCGCCATAAAGATTGCCAATATTTACGTAAAAGTCAGCTGCTCCTGGCATCATATCTAGCCCGGCCTGAAATGTTTCAACAGCCAGGTCAGTCTGACCTTGCTCTGCGTAAAATCTACCCAGAGCTACATATCCCCTGGAATTTCCAGGTGCAGATTCGAGCCAGACCCTCATTGTATTCAGGCCTTCATCAATTTGACCTGATTTGATTTGTAGGCTCGCCAGCGCTTCATATCCGTCGATCCGGGAAGGATCGACCTCAATCGCTTTTTGGTATGAGTTTAATGCCTCCTCATTCTGACCTAGTTTCTCTTCCACGTTTCCCTTGGCGACAAGTAAAGTAGCCGATGATGGCTGGTGATTTATCCCTTCGACCAGTGCTTCAAGAGCTTGATCCCAATGTTCTAGAGCTCGGTGGTAATTGGCGAGATAAAGCCAACTCTCTCCATCAAATGGGTCGAAGGAGAGTGCGTTCTTATACCAATATTCTGCAGTATTCCATTCTCCCCGTAATTGATACAGATAACCCAGCGTTCTGGACAAGTCGGCTGAAGGGAAAGCACTGGCGAGTGATTGCAGATCAGGAGCACGCATATCAGTTTCGTTTGAATTGCGACTGAGATTATCCAGCTGGATCAGTGCGGCAGGGTTCCCAAAATCCAATTGAAGCGCTTTGCGATAGGCTTCGTACGCGCTGGCGTAGTCACGCTGTTCCAGATAAGCATCTCCTAAATTCACAAATGCCTGGGGATCATTGGGAGAAGCTACTGTAGCAGATTGATAGAGTTTTAATGCTTCCTCATGGTTTCCTTGTAGTTCATGAATGCGAGCAAAACCAGCGTACGCCTCCGCAGTTTCACCTCCCATTTGGATGGCACTCTGGAACGCATTCGTTGCTGAACTCCAATTTGCACTTAAAGAATAGATATTTCCTTTAGCGATCTGGACTTGGTAGTTTGAATTTGGTAATTCCGCTAATCTGTCCAAGGTTTCTAATGCCCCTTCTTGATCGTCTCTAGAAATAAGGTAATTGGCTAATTGCATACCAAGGGGTTGAGAATTGGGGTTGATCTCCCAAGCTTTCTCTAAATCAGCTTCTGCTTGCTCCCATCTACCGAGGTCGGTATAGAATCCAGCTCGAAGAGAATAAGCTCGTGATCTATCAAAACTGTTTTCGATCCCCTCGGTGAAAACTGCTTCCGCTGCGGTGTTGAGATTCCTTAATCGGTAGGTATATCCTAATTCATTGTAAACTTCCACCTCCGTAGGAGATGAATTTATGGCATCCTCAAGAATGCGGATCGCATTACTCCATTCTTGATTATTTCTATAAATTTCTCCGAGAGCTAAAAGAGGATCTGATTTCATGCGATCAAAAGAAGCCGCTAACTCGAAGTGCTGTTTAGCGGTTTCGAATTGTGCGAGTTTTTTGTAATAATTCCCCAAAGCCATGTGAGTCTTGAAATTATTGGGTTGTATATCTAAGGCTGTTCTTAGTGATTCCAGAGCAGCATCAGGTTTTCCCTGGGATTGGTAGATGTCTGCGAGTGCCAGGTAGGGTCTAGGATCACTGCGATCGATTGGGATGGCTGCCTCAAGGGTTCGTATTGCTTCCTCCGTTTGCTGCAAGGAGTGAAGCGAGGTTGCGATACTTAGATTGAGATCCTGTGTATGGGATGGAATCGTTTCCGCTTCGCGAAATAATTCCAGAGATTCATCATAACGTCGTTGACGCTGGTAGAACTGACCCAGGCTCAGGTAATTATTTAATTCAGCAGGAGCGATATCAATTGCCTCGCGATAGTAATCTTCTGCCTGTGAGTAATCTTCCTGACTTTCGTAGAAATTCGCCAGCGCAAGAAAAACCTCTGGAGAGCTTGGATTATTGGGCAATGCATTCAACAAGATCTGTTCTGCTTTATCCATATCTCCATAATGGCTGTATATGCGGCTCAATCCAACATAAGCTGGCACATAGGCTGTATTAAAAGTAATAGCGCGCTCATAGTAAGCTTGAGCATTTTCAATCTCGCCACGACTCAAGTAGAACTCAGCAAAGGAATTGTATACTTTCGCTTCAGCAGGGAAGGCATCGGCAGCTCTCTGCAGGATGTCCACAGCAGATTCTTGTTCTCCACGCAGTAAATGCAGATCGCTGAGTGCCAGAAAATTATCCGCTGTTATTGATGGTAAAGATAGACCAGTTTGAAATGCAGATTCTGCCTCGTCAAACTGACCCCGTTGTTGGAAGAATCTACCAGCAACGAGGTGTGCGATGCTGGAAGAAGGATTTGTCTCTATCGCAGTGCTGAACAATGCTGTGGCGGCATCCCAGTTGTTATCCATTTCTGTCTCGAGTTGAGCTTCTGCGGAATAAGCAGCTATCAGAGATGGTTCCAGTTGGATTGCACGTTGATATAGATAGTTCGCCTCGTCTATTCGGCCTTGCTGGTAATACGAATCCGCCAAGAGCATGAGGGCATAAGCAGATTCAGGATCCGCGTTAACAGCAGATTCTTTGGTCTCAGTTGCTTTATCGAAGAGACCAAGACTCCAATAGACGTCTGATAGTTTCACTAGGGCGTAGGCGTCTTGATCATTAATTTGAACTGCTCTCTCAAGTAAATGTTGAGCAGAATCAAGATCGCCACGGGATTGATGAATTTGTGCTAATTGAACGAGGGCATCTGTATTATCAGGATCGATCTCCAACGCACGCTCGAAAGTCGCTATCGCTAAATCCCAACTTGACCTGGCTCGGTACAGGTTGCCTAACAATACATAGCCTTCTGGATTATCGGGCTCTAGCTTGATGGCCCATTTAATCTCGCTCTCCGCAGTATCCCACATGCCGAGTCTCTGGTACGCACTGGCGAGTGAGAGGTGAGGCCAGGATAAGGTTGGTTCATTGCGAATGATCTGATAAAGCTGACCAATCTCGGGACCAGATTCTGCATCCAGGGCATAAAGTGAGCTTAGACCCATTCGCACTGATATCAAATCCGGATTGTCGAATAGGGCGCTTTCATATGCCTGCTGAGCCTCGTTTATCTCTCCACTGGCTAACAATAAATAACCGATGGCGGCTTGTATGGAAGCATCTTTTGGTTGAATAACGGCACAGAAATCCAGTTCAGCAAGAGCTGCCTCCCGCTGCTCATTGGCTACGTACAGCGGAGCAAGCCCGCGATGGGGACCTGGGATGACGTCATTCAAGGAAGTAAGAGATTCCAAACGAGAGATCGCTGCTTCCGTGCCATATTTTGATTGAATTGCTTGACCTAACAATATAAAAGGTGAGTTGTAAGAGGGATTTAATCTCCATGCCTTTTCGTACTCCTGGATGGCCGCATCGTGATTGCCTTGTTGTTCGTAAATTCCACCCAATTGCAGGTGGGATATGAACAACCAGGGATCCATCTCCACAGCTTTTTCAAATTGTTCTATCGCTTCCGAAGTATTTCCAAGTTGGGCATAAACTTTCCCTAGGGCAACATGTCGTAAGGGATCCGCTTCCAATTCAAGAGCCTTCTGGTGACTTTCAATCGACTGAGAAAACCAGCCAACATCTGCCATCTGTTTGGCTAAGATCGTGTAATAATTTGCGGAACCTACTGCTACCTTGAATTCTGCAGCCCGTTCAAAGTTATCTTGTGCCAGATCGTTTCTCCCGGCAAGCAGATAAGCACGCGCTAATGAGGCATATAGTGAAGGTGTATCTGGCTGAAGATCTAATGCGAGCAAATATTCTTTCGCTGCGCGATCAACATCATTCATTAGCAGATAGGTTTCCGCTATCCTTGAATGGAGACCGGCTTCGTTTTCTGCTGAATCTCTGGCTTTGATATATTGGGCGAGGGCCTGATCGATTTTCCCCTGGCCTTCCAACGCCTCCCCGAGACCGTAATATCCTAGAGGTTGGTTGCCATCGGTGCGGATGATATTATCAAACATGCTCTCAGCTTTACCCCATTCGCGGAGTCGTAAAGCGGTATTGGCAAGTACGATATCTGATTCGGATAGGGGATCAGCCACTGCATACAACGTTACCTCACTATCTGCATATATCTCCGTAAACATATCAGACAGATATCTGAGCTGTAAATTTAAAGCGAGACGGTCTTTTTCTAAAATGACATAATCAATTTCATACCTGTTGATGATATCTCGCACCAGATCGTCTACGCGGGTGGCATCTGAGAAATAGTGCGCATCCTCAACACGCTGAAGCGAAGCAGGAATATCATCTATTGGGAGTCGATTAATCGTGCCTAATCCACGATATTCGATGACATTCGCTCGGGGTGCAACCCCAGGAATACAAAAATTCAATGATTGGGAAGCCAAGACATTTACCGGTTCATCATAGGACAATTGATCAAGGAAAGAGAGCGCTTCAACCGAGGATAAACAGGGACTAAACTCAACTTCGGAGAATCTTTCCTGTAAATTAACCATCCCAGCCTGGATATTCGGCAGAGAGATTATTATGGCCAATGCAACAACGATCAATCCGCTAGCATACGAGAAATACTTGGATGCTCGTTGAGAGATTCTCGCAGACCCATCATCGATAAATTCAATTATCAACCATCCAACCCATCCAATACTTAAAACCGCAAAAGTTTCTAATGGCCAAGCGAGACGCCAAAGCAGATAAGGAGTTACTAATCTTCCGACAAGATTAGCTAGAAAGGGTACAAACAAGATGAAAGGAAAGACAACCATTGAGGACACGATCAATCGCGCGCCGTTGTTCTTTCGGATTTCACGAAACAATGCTGGCAGCAGCAGGTAGCCTAATAGGATAACTGGCTGTAAAGCGATGGCAGGGTGCAGAATATATTGGTCACCTTCCAGCAGCCAAAGACGGTAGCGGCTGACTGCCATTCTGATCCTGCCAAATTCAACTGCTTCCCCAAGACCTGCTTGTTCTACAGGTGCATACCCTTCATAGCGAATATATTGTATGACGAGAATCCCCAAGCAAAAAGCGATAATCAGAGCCAGCAAGCCGAGGCTCTTGAAATTAACCCAAGAGCGATCAAGTGCAAAATACAGAATGCAAAATGCCCCCCCAATGATCATGAATTGTGTCATCGTGATTGGATGGACAAGCGTTGCCCCGAGAGCAGCGATGCTGAATCCAATTAAATAACGCCATTGTTGACTTTTGAGGAACCAGAGCATTAAAACCAATAAGATGGGCACAATCACAAACCATCCGTTGAATTTGTCCTGGAAGATACGTGTGATCAAGTTGCTGCCCATTCCTTCAACTCTGGTAGTTGCCAGCAGGTAGACGGACCAAAAACTGAGCAAGAATAATGCAATTCGAGTGTTTCTGAAGAATTGATGGAGTAGAGTGTATAACCCTAAGAACGCCAGCACGACCAGTATTGGCCGTGTACTCACAAAGTGATCAGCCGGGGTTACCCCGGAGACCCGATTGCTCAAAATGTTCTGGTATGTCCAGGTGATCAACTCGTTGCGCGGCGTTGAAGGGGTGCCAGAACCGTGGAATGGCTCTGAGGCGGTGATGAAGTCAAGTCGCAGAACCTCTGAGAAGATCGGCAGGCCAGAGATGTCATCTCCTGCTGGGGGCCATTGAAAAGAAATGAAGGCCAAAACCCCGGCACAAATGATCACAAATACCAGTAAAGCATATGCACCAGATTCGAACTTTTCTTTTGCCACGACCTGACCTGAGTTTGAATCTGTTTCTTGCGATCTCTGGTTTCGCAATTTTTGTATCGTGTAGATAATCACGACGAGGATATTGACTCCGAGGCACAATAATATAAAATGGGTGAGCTTTAACTGGAGAAGAATGGCGAGGATCGTAGTAGGTGTGTAGAGTCCCACCGAAAGGACAAATGATATTGGAATCCTTTCCATCCATGATAATCGCTTGATCAGAACGAAAGATAGTAGTAAGCCAGGTAATGTGAACCAGACCCAGCTGAGCAACACGGATAGAAACGGAATGAAGTTCAAAAGTGGGATGACAAATAACAGCAGAGGGTAAATCAGAACAAAGCTGAGCGCAATAAAAATTACCCTGCGGGATTCTGAGCTTCCCAATGGTGCTTTATATATCTTTTGTGTGATTTGAGTTAAATCCATAAATTCACCTTTATACGCTTAGTGCGCCGTTTTCTCCCAATCAAGATTTAGGTCTAAAAATTGATAGAGCCTATGGTTATACGGCTCAAAATAGTCTGTCAGCGCTTCATATAGCTCCGGTTCTATGTCTTTGTAATCCAAGGAATTGTGTACTTGAAAATCCGTGGGGGTCTTTTTTGAGATCCCAAGGAATTCATAAGTCCTATCAAGTATCAGATCTGGATTCGAGAACAGTTCCTCACTTTTTAAAACCAGCATTTTTTCTCTCGAGAAATACTTATTCCATGCTTCAAGTTGTTCTATATAAATTCCCCTGGAAATGTAGGAGTAATTTTGATGGCTGAAGCTGCGGTAGTTCTCATCTTCAAGGATCTTTGCCGTTTCTCGTGGCACATCTGATTTTTCCCTTTCGATCGCCTCGGCAAAGGGTAATTCTTCAATACCCAGCCTTACTTCATGATGGTAGTGGGAATAAGCCCTTTCAACAGGATTTCTCAGCAGGGCAATTAATTTCACATTCGGGCAGCAAGCTTTTATGCGTCTTGGTGCGTGGGGGTAATACAAATAATATGGCGTTGCCTCGCCAGTTATGAATCTCCGCTGATGGGCGCGCTCCAGATATTGGATAGAAGCGGAGAGTGGGAAAAAGGAGCGATACCAGTTCACACCTTTGTGGTAGTAATTATCGAAGAAATGCACTTCTTTCATCAATCCTGGGAGTATGTCAGGATGCTCGATCAAATAGTTATACAAGGAAGTTGAACCACTTCTTTGTGCCCCGATGATGATGAAATCTGGCAGTACGCGCAGAGAGCTGGTGAGTAATCCGAGAATTCGTCTTGTTCCCCAACCAAGTATGTACATAAACCCACGTCGGTTTACAACTCTTCTGCCAGTTTGAGTGATTTGCATCGATTAATTTTCCGTGAAATAGGTATAACCAAGTTGCTGCATCAATGAGTTTGAGGCAAGTGATGGGATCTGTTGGTGATATTTTGAGGCAAATACGGAATTATCCAAACGACTTCGGTTCACTTGTTCAATTGCTGAATTTAATTTTTCATCCTGAACTGGATAAGCCATGAACTCTGTGATCGACCTTAAGTGCTTTTCAGGTTCCGAAAGTAAATCCTCGTATCGTAACTCCAGATAATGATCATCGGATATGAGATGCTTGTTCTCAAGTACAAAGGAAACATACACCTCCCAAAGGCGAAAACAGTATTCGAAATCAAGGGTAATCGGGCTGAAATCAAATGGAAGTGAGCGTTTTAAAAAATTCCTGTGCTGCTTTATGCTGCGCCGATGGGTACTAATGGCCACATCGATACCATTACGCAGAAGGTGCAAAACCTTAGCCTTGGGGAATATTCTTAGCCAGATCGGAAAAGTAATCGAAGTTCTTGGATCTTTCCAACCCCAATAACCTAGCTTATTTTGCTTAACTTCGTGCCAATGATGCGGTCCAAAAAACTCGCTGATCTTAATCTCTCCTTTCAGCAGGCGTTTTTCTTTGAACAAAGCGCTGAGCATAATTCGTGTTTGTTCTTCAATGAAACTCTGGGATCGCATGGCTTTGATAAGTGGATCAACATAACCCCATTTGACATCAACCTCTTGAAAGATACGGCGATTTAATTTCTGAAAAAATATCGCTTCAGCATCACGAGAGAGGTGATAACCCATGTGGATTCCCACAGCTGTCAAGAGGCGAACTGCCAAACTGGTTCCAGACCTATGCATACCGAGGATTATCAATGGTTGGCTTTGACGTAGTTGATCTTCTAGATTAACTTCTAATTTATGCATCCATTAGCCCTCATTCCCGCAAACTTGGGCAAAAATTTCTTCTGCAGTCATCACCAGTTGATCATTATCAACGGTGTCCCAGGTGTATATTCCGATATAAGTCCCTCGCACCAAATCTGCGATAGACTCGCGATATGCCAGCCATTCCGAAGAGTCAGGTTCTCTATCCGGGGGAAGGGTGATCTGAGCCCAAATTGAGATATCTGAATTTCCTGATCTGATTAGGTCCACAACTCTTTCCACTTCATCCCGATAGTCTTGTCCCGGTGGGTTGACTTGAAGTCTCTGGGTTTGAAGCACCCAAATATCGGCCAGGGCAGCCATAATGGGATATTTGTCTTCATTTTGCGACATCAAGCGGAAACCTGGCCCCATAACAAGCAGCTTGTCATATTTATCCGCGATGGCTCTAGCAGCGCGAGTCGAGCCAATTAAATCCTGCCATTCTTCATCTGGGGTGCTTTGGCTGGTCTCTAAGCCATAACTGAGTGCTTCGTATGGGATATTATTTTCTTCAGCTCGCATAGCCTTTTGTTCTAATGCCTCTAAGGATGGAGCACCTAAAGTCCTGATCCATCCTTTTAAGGGGTGGAAATACTCTTCAGCCATGACCGCAGATGCAGTCATTACGAATCCTGGTTGATCTTGATAAGCAGCCACTATCGGTACTGTTTGCTGACGAAGTCCAAGCCCTAATAGGCAGGGTTCAGGCGGCAGGTCTGGAGTAATTGTCTCTATTTCAGGTGTGTTGACCGGCAGGGTTCTTGTGGGAGAGTCAGTTGAAACCACCCCAGGAGTGCTCGTTTTGATCGAGCTAACCTGTGTAGGTATTAACGATGGATCCGGTCGAATATTACAGGCCGCAAGCGTCCAAATTATGCATAGAGATATGAATAAGCAGTACAGCTTTTCGCTCATTAGAATATCCACGGATTAACTCAACGATCATGGCTCCCCATTTATAGAGACATGAAATCCTATAGGAGATTAATCCGTACTTTTTTGGTGAGGTCAAATAACCTCAGCAACTAAAAGTTGTTTTGACTCTTTGTGAATGTACTCAGATACCTGAGAATTCATTCCCCTGAAGAATTTGGAACTTATTTAATCAAGATAGGTAAAAACATCTTGATGCTGCGCAGCATCCAGTATCCAAATTGCTTATAACCAGAGTCATGTTGTGATGTGCTAATAGCACGTAAATAAACGTTATACGTTTGCTCCTCAATCACTTCTGAATCCCAGCGAAGACGCCATAATACACGTAGCACTTCATCTACTGTGATCACATTGCTGACACGGCAATCGAGATCGACGATTCCATTAGACAGAATTACTTCCTCGCCTGGAGAACAGGGACCAATCCAACCAGGACCATCAGTTTTGTGAAGGTAGATCTTGTCATCATCTGATTGATAAGTTACTTCAATTCTCATGGGATCTTCGATCCCTTCGCCTAGAACCAGGTGAACTTTATTAATGTCCTGCCAGCCGGAAAAACTATAATAATCACCGGTAAACCTGTACCACCTTCCAGCCATCCCAGCAGAATGATCGGGCATGAAATTGAAAGGCATGGGTGCATCTGTTCCCAGAATCACATAAGCTTCGCCAGGTACCTCATTATTATTCCGGCCACCATAGGCAGCAATAAGCAGGTCGTCGAAATCGTCTCCATCGAAATCCCCGATCCAGGCGACGTCGTACCCTGCTGCTCCCACCTCAGGCTTGCCAAGGAAAGTCATATCTGCCTCTTCCAGCGAATAATTATTCCCCCAATCCGCGGTTGGCCTGCCATAGATTAAATAAGCTTTGCCTTCCGCCCATGCACCTTCTTCAGTGGGATCGTCGTAATGGGGTGCGCCGATCAGAAAATCGTCATAGCCATCGTTATTGAAGTCTCCGGCACCGTTCACCCGCCGCCCAGCCTGATCGCGTCTCTCTTCACCCATGAATGATGCGTCAGCCTCTGTTAAGGATTTATGCATCCCCCAATCTGCATCTGGATTGCCGAGAATCAGGTAGGCTTTTCCAGCATCTGGTCCTCCAGTATCGTTGAGCGCTGCACCGATCAGGAAGTCGCTATACCCATCGTTGTTGACATCCCCAGCTCGGGCCACACGGCGGCCGGCTTCGTCGCCTTCTGCTTCGCCAACGAATGAAGCATCAGCCGATGCAGCCGATGAATCCCTGCCCCACCAAAGAGCAGGATCGTAACCCGGGTCCTCAGGTGCGGGTCGTCCGAGGAATAGATAATTTTGTCCGGCATCGATTCCGCTGAAATCATTGTGGATTGATCCAATGAGAAAGTCCTCGTAGCCGTCATTATTGACATCTCCCACACCGGTTTCCGCTCGACCAAGACGATCGCCTTCTGCTTCCCCCCAAAAAGAGGCATCTGCCTGACTTAATGGAAAGTCCATGCCCCAATCGGCCGCTTCTCGACCCAGAATCAGGTAGACTTGTCCAGCGTCCTCATACGCTTCGTCATTATGGGTCGAGGAGATCAATATGTCGTCATATCCATCGCCATTGATGTCTCCCGCAGTAGAAACGTAGTAGCTGGCAAAATCCCAGGTGTTCTCCCCCAAGAAGGATGCATCCGCCTGCTCAACCGGAAATTGTGATCCCCAATAATCGACATCCGGTCTTCCCAAAAAGAGATAGGTCTTACCGGTAAACTCTTCACCGCACTTCCAGCCGCTGATGAGAATATCGTCGTAGCCATCACCATTAACATCTCCGGCGGTGTAAAGCTGTCGGGCGGTCATACTGGCGACTTCGCATCCCAAGAAAGAGGCATCTGCTTCAGCGAGATTCATTTCACTGGAAGACCAATCATCCCTTGGCTTACCCAAGACGAGATAGGCGATCCCCTCACCCTTGGCGAGCCCGGTACAAGGATCTTCGTTGGGGTTGGGGCACTCTTTGTTCCCAGCCATAGGTGCGCCGATTATTACGTCACCGAGTCCGTCTCCATTGATATCACCAGCAGGCGATGCGAAATAGGCAGTCCAATCGCCTTTATCCTCACCTACCATGGTTAGATCAGCAAAAGCGAGATCGATCGTTAATGGGTCAGTGAGTTGTGCGACACCGTCACTTGTGAGCCAAGCTGAGGCAATTAATACAAGGATCGAAGTGATCAACCACCTTTTCATTATTTTCATCATTAGGATCTTTCCCTCCAAGTTTCAAGAATTTTATCTACCATTAATAAATCATCGTTGCACATTAATTTGAAGAAATAATTACCGGTAAATACTGCATTTGGGTATGCTTAATTTCAAACGTTGCGCTATGGATTTCGCGATTCGAGGTCTCCTCTGTGACCTGAATGAGT
>Ga0209536_100007482_pt1 | contig 16548 bp, 14 predicted proteins | sample DeeMarSeWOR28_12_FD_187461 | JGI IMG/M metagenome (GOLD analysis project Ga0209536, IMG submission 187461) | Marine sediment microbial communities from White Oak River estuary, North Carolina - WOR-2-8_12 (SPAdes) (version 2) | ecosystem: Environmental > Aquatic > Marine > Intertidal zone >... | reverse complement strand
CGACATGCAGAAGGGGCGCGACATTTTTAATCAAGCCGGCATTGCGACCTTCGATACCCCGGAACGAGCGGTGCGCGCCTTCATGGATATATTTCGCTTCTCCAAGAATATTGAAATGCTTCAGCAGATACCATCGAGGTTGCCCAAGCGACTCGAATTTGATCGTGAAACAGCAAAGAACCTGATTCGAGAGGGACTTGGAACAAAAAATCACCTTCTTACTGAAATGGAAGCCAAAGCCCTGTTATCGTCTTATGGAATTTCAGTGAATATTATGGAAAAGGTGGTAACAAAGGAAGAGGTTGTTCAAAAGGCTCAAAATATAGGTTTCCCTGTTGTGATGAAGATCAATTCCAGGGACATTACTCATAAATCTGACGCCAATGCTGTGTTTCTCGATTTAAAAAATGAAAAAGAAGCTTCAAAGGCATTTGATAAGATCATATGGAATGCACATGCCTATAATCCGAAAGCCAAGATCGAAGGTGTAACGATCCAGCCCATGCTCACGCGCCCGGATTACGAACTCATTTTAGGTGTCAAAAAGGATCGCGATTTCGGGCCCGTGATCCTATTCGGTATGGGGGGAATCTACACGGAAGTGTTTGAAGATCGAGCGATTGCCTTTCCTCCACTTAACCGTCTGCTTGCCAAAAGGCTCATGGAGCAAACTCGGGTGTATCGGCTGCTTCAAGGTTATCGGAATACACCGCCTGCGAATCTGGAAGTGCTTGAAGAAATGCTGATTCGGTTGGCCCAGCTGGTTACCGATTTTTCGGAAATCCAGGAACTTGACATCAACCCCCTGCATGTTACTCCTCACGGGGTCTGTGCAGTCGATGCCAGAGTTCAATTAAAGCCTTCGGCAACATCCGCCCCTCACCATTTGGTTATCAGTCCTTATCCAAGTCAATATGAAGAACACACACGCACGAGTGAAAGTGTCGACATATTCATGCGTCCCATTCGTCCTGAAGACGCTTCTCTTTTAACTGAATTGTTTGAATCACTTTCTCAGCGAAGTGTATATCTGCGATTTTTCACTCCCATGAAACAGCTTCCTTACAGCATGCTTGCCCGGTTTACTCAAATTGATTACGATCGTGAGATTGCGCTCGTGGCTATGTCGGAATCGCAATCAACAGAACGAATGCTAGGAGTGGCTCGGGTGATTTGCGAGAGAAATATGAAACACGCTGAATTTGCGGTTGTCGTCGGTGATCCCTGGCAGGGGAAAGGTATTGGTGCCGCACTTTTGCAACGTTGCATATCGATTGCAAAAGAGCGAGGTATTGAAAAAGTAATGGGAAATGTTCTGGCTGAAAATACGCAAATGTTGGCTCTCGGGAAAAAATTGGGATTTAACATCAAAAAGGTGTTAGGTGCCGGTGAGTTTGAATTGAGCATCGACTTCCGCAAGAATTGATCCGATGCCATGATTTTCATAACCCTCTTCTTGAAACGAGTAATAGAAGTCTTGAAGAAAGGAGGCAAAAGTGAACGTCAATGTAGTCGTAATAGGTGGCGGACCGGCTGGTATCATCACCTCCCTCACCGCCAAAAGTGTATATCCTGAAAAATCAATATACCTGATTAAGGACATCGGTGATGGTGTCATTCCTTGCGCCATTCCATATATGGTACATACTCTCAAGGACCCAAATCAAAATGCAATGGGCAATACGCCTTTGGACAAGGCAGGGGTAGAAGTCATTGTGGGCAAAGTTATTTCCTTCAATCCCCAAGCCCATTCAGTGACATTATCATCCGGTCAGGTTTTATACTACGAGCGGCTTGTTTTGGCCACCGGGACGGAACCGGTTCTGCCGCCAATTTCCGGTATTGAAAAGGAAGGCGTCTTCACAATTCGCAAGAGCATGTCGGCCATGAAAACTCTGCGTGAAAAAGTGCATAAAGCGAAAAGAATAGCAATTATTGGAGGCGGGTTTATAGGCGCAGAATTTTCAGATGAACTATGCCAGAGTGCAGATGCAGAGATTCATATTATCGAAACCATGCCCAGGCTACTATTTACAGCCTTCGATGATGAATTCTGCGATCAGGTTTCCGAGGTCCTAATCAAGGCCGGCGTCAAGGTTCATACCAGCAACCGAGTCGTCTCCATTGATGGAAACAAACACGTTGAATCGGTTACCTTGAAAAGCGGGGAAAAGATTCCTGTCGACATGGTGTTGGTGAGCATTGGTGCAAAACCGGCAAGCGAATTAGCTCAGAAGGCCGGCCTGCGAATAGTTGAGAATGGCTCGATCTGGGTTGATGAGTATATGCGAACTAACGCTGAGGATGTATTTGCGGTTGGTGACTGCGCTGTTAAGCGGGATTTTTTTACACGCAAAGCCGCCCCGGTGTGGCTGGCATCAACCGCAACGGCCGAAGCACGCAATGCGGGAACGAATATTTACGGTATTCGTGTGCTGCATCAAATTCAAGGAACCATCTCTGCTTTTTCCACCAAAATTGGTGGTGTTTCTTTTGCCAGCGCCGGTATGAATTGCCGTGCATGTCAAAAAGAAGGATTTCGATATGTAACGGCCACCGCCGTTGCACCCGATCGTCATCCGGGCATGCTTCCTGGAGCCAGTGAGCTTAAAGTCAAATTGATCTTTGCAGACAGGTCGGGTATTATTCTCGGAGGGCAGGTATCAGGTGGGCCATCCGTAGGGGAACTCATCAATATGATCGCCCTTGCGATTCAAAAGAAAGTAACTGTACGCGAACTGGACATGTTGCAAATTGCCACCCATCCTTTATTGACATCGGCACCGACAGTGCATCCGCTGATTATGTCGGCTCATCAGGCTTTGGCGAAATTGCGAGCCGTTGGCAGCGAACTGCCGTCTGTTAAAAAGGCAGCTTAGGTATAATTGAGGAATTAGATGGTACGGTTTGCCAAATTAGACGGAGGGGCGAGAAACAATATATAAGTCCTCAATAGTACTATTTTCAAATAAACAAGGAGTGTTTTATGACTATTGGCGAGCAAGGTGAGAAGGGCGTAACTAAAAAGAACGCTGACAAAACTCGTCACATTCAGACTCTTCCGCAAACCACGTCCTCAATCAAAAACGCGCTTGTAGTTATGAGCAGCTCAGAAGGGGTAGGCAAAACCAGCGTTGTAGTTAATTAATCTGGCTATAGCCCTTTCCAAGAGAGGTTTGAGCGTTGGCCTGATGGATTTTGATATTCATGGCCCTGACATTCATCGAATGCTCGGGCTCGAACCTGCAGTTATAAGCAACGCAGATAGACGCTTCGAGCCCGTGCCGTACTCGAGTGACCTGAAAATGGCTTCGATTGTGTCGGTAATTCCAGGCGCTGACAAGAACACGTTCTTGGAAAAGCACCTAAAGACATCTGATATTCGACGGTCTATTTCCAGCGTGAATTGGGGTCGCCTGGACTACCTGTTTGTTGATACCCCCGCGGGGCCTGGCGAGGAATTGTCAGCGGTGATTCGATCCATTTTTGGGACGGATACCCATAAGTCCGTATATGGCGGAATACACCGACGCCGGGATGCCTTTACTGGAAAAAGTTTCGGAATCTGAAGTGGCGGCAAGCTGCAACCAGATTATCAAAAAAATATTGGCCGGCAATAAGAGCAAATTGGTTTCGGGATAAAGCGATCAAGCGCGATTTATAAGAGAATAGCAACTCTAAATCACTAAACAGGGAGGTAAAAAATGCCAAAAGGAAAAGGTGGTAGTTCCCAAGGAGGAGGCACAGGCCGCGGCAGAGGATCTGGTGGTCCATTGAAAGGGCAAAGGCGAGGACAGGGGGCTGGCCGCTCTGGTGCCGGTGGCACCTGCGTCTGTCCCCAATGCGGTGAGCAACTGCCTCATGAGATGGGTCGGCCGTGCTTCGAAACGGTTTGTCCTAAATGCGGCACGGCTATGGCAAGGAATAGATAGTTGACGTGTTGGGGAGTTTCTTCGATATAACCGCTACCTGAATAATCGTCCGCGAAGCCCGGGCAAACTCATGAATAAGCGCTCGTAGCAAGAGAACAGTAAAGGTCGGAAAGTTGACCCTATACTAATTTATGCTTGCTTCGCAGAATTCGGGAAACCTCGCGGACAACCCGGAAAGCTTTTTCGACCGTTTTTTCGCCGTCCGGATTCACCAAACAGCAGGTGGCAGGTGAAATCAAACTTTTTGAAAGTAAAAAATCTAAATCTATTCCCTTTTTGCTCAAAACGCCCCAAATCTTTTCAAGTCGATTTGTCAGCGAATCAACGTTTTCGGCTTCAAACGGTTCGAAATTGGTGGGTACAAGGCCCCATACGACCACGCCGCCGTTGTCAAAAAATCTTTTGAGCGAACCGGCATAGGTAGAAAAGATTTCTCCGTTCAGATATACGTCCATAGATAGAATATCCATATCCTGATGCAACAGAAAATCCCAGTCTGGATTTCCGCAAAGGTGAATACCACGCGGACGCTCAATCATGGAGAGAAACTCTTCCATGTCGTCGCGGGCCGCTGCACTATCATAACCGGACAATGCGCTGAATAAAAATTGCAGCCCGGGTTCATCAATGAACATGAACGCATTGGGATTTAGCTTTTTTAGGCGATCCAATTGAACGTTTATGCGCTTAGCCATAAATTCATACATAAAGGGTCGCACGGTGTCGTCAAAGATAATCGGACGCTTGTTTTGATCCAATACATTGAGGCCAAAGCTGATTGGGCCTTCCAGCTGACCCCTTATGGCGGGGCGACTCGAGACATCCAACTGCAGGAAACGATGATAAACATCCGAGTATCTCCCGCTGATATCAAAGTATTCCGGTTCATCATAGTGGGAGAGAGTTTCTTCAAGCTCAACAGCAAATTTGTCCAAAGAAAACGCCAGCGTCTGACGTTCCAGATCTAAAAGAATACCGGGGAAATGTTCCGAGGCCTGCACGTACATATCCTCATAATAGCTTAGCTGTGGAAGTTGAGGCCAGAAAGGAATGTCCAGCGACATCGCAATTTCAAGTGCTCGTTCGGGATCCTTGTGGGGCATGACAGCCATGGCGGTTGTTAATAAATTTCCAGGAATAGACAAGTTCGGCTCCTTGAATTCACCCGAACATTGCAATATCAGGGTGTAAATCGCCCGGCTCACCGGTTGACTCAGACCAAAAATAACCGGTTCACCGTGCAACAAGGCTTATCCGGCTTAACCCAGGTTAGATATCTTTGAGAAGTCTGTTGCCCGGCGATTTCTCCATGGCTTCACTAAACTGCTGCATTGATTTTGAAAGAACCGCCAATTCTTCGGTTTCAGCCACGGGGATACTGTCGTCGCCGTTGCGTTCCAGTGCTTCAATGACGTATCGAATGGTCAGTAGGCCCGTGTCACGGGCCGGTTGAAACCCAGATTTTTTATCCTCATCTGTTTTGGTCTCTGAAACTAAACCGCTTTGGGTGAGATCATAGAGTATCGTGTGTACCAGACGAATCGGCATTTTCAGCTGTTGTGAAATCTGAGAGTCGGTTAACGGTTTAGCGCCTTTTGAAAATCCTTGAATTAGTAAATGGGCAATTTGAAGGGTAAGCAATTTTTTAAACGCAGGGCTTATTTTTTGGCTTTCCGGTTCATATTCATAGGTGTAAACGTTTTGGTTTGCAAAGGAAAGTTCCGCTCCAAATAGCACAATCCACCAGCTCACTTGTACCCACATCAAAAAAAGCGGAAGAGCGGCAAAACTGCCGTAAATAGCATTATATCTAGCAGCTCCTACTTGAAAGCCGATATAAAGCAATTGAGCAATCTGATAAATTGTACCAGCGACCACACCTCCGAGGAATCCAGCTTTAAGACTAACTTTCGTATTGGGCATGATGATATAGAGCAACGTGAACAGCAACCAGATCAGAGCATAGGGAATCAGTTTCAGACCGAAAGAGATCAATGGACTAATCAGCCCTAACAATGCAATTTTCTGAGTAATGAGATTTACCTGCGTGGTAATAAATACCGTCACACTGCTCGACATCAACACAAGAATGGGACAAATCATCATTATAGACAGATAATCGCTAAATTTTCTGCCCCAGCTGCGACTCTCTTTGACCTCCCAAATGTCATTCAGGGCCGCTTCGATGTGGCTCAATACTTTGATGACCGACCAAAAAAGAACCGCAACGCCGATTCCGGCGATTACGCCACCTTTCGTATTTTCGAGCAGCGCCTCAGCGATGCCAATCACCTGGGTCAGCACCTCTTCCTGCCCGGGAAACTTAATAAATAATTCCTTGCGGAGCTTTTTTTCAAAGCCGAAGCCCTTGGCAACGCCGAAAAACATGGCTGCCACCGAAGGCAGGGAGAGCAATGTATAAAAGGTTAGTGCGGAGGCCCGTAAAAGGCATTTTTTTTCATCATACCCGCGAATCGTGAGAATAATCACTCGAAGCTGCTTAATGACAAAGGATTTGCCAAAAGAAAGCTCTTCTAAACTCATTCTCCAGATATCGAATGTGAAAAAATTGATAACCCTAATTATCTTCTCTTGAAAATCTTTCATATTAAGACACGATTCTACAATTAGTCTTCTTCGAAGTCATAGAGCAGCATGGTTTCGTTTTTGGCTGCTACGTCAGTTTCATTGCCCCCGCGATATTTGTCAGCGCTTGAGGCAAACAATTTTCCATCGGGAGTCAAACGAAAATCAGCTTTAGTTGATTCAGCTTCCTCGCGGAGCAGTGTTTCAACGATTGGCGAGAGGAATTGATTCTCTACAATTATCCTTTGATAGTCTGAAAGGTATATTGCCCCCTCCGGATCCGTCAGGCTGGTAACCTCCAAACGGCTTTCATCCAGGGCAATAATTTCGGACTTCCCGTTAGTCGTTTGGATGATACAATCAGCTTCCTTGGTCACAATAAAAGCCGTGTTGGTTTGAACTTTTAATTCTGAGGAAAATTCGGGCTGGGCTTTTAACTGGAAACGAGCGCCACCTTGTCTCAATGACAAAAACGATATACTGGACTTTCTAGCAGAACTATACGCACTTTGTAGAATCGTGAGCGTCGTATCCGGCACCAATGTAAATTCAGCTCCATCAATCAGCCGACACCGAATCCGGGCATTCTCTCGGGTTATGACTGTATCCCCTAAATAAATCGGTAAACCAACTTTAGCCCTGTATCTCACCGCAGGGTCCTGATGAAATATGACAACACTTCCCCGCAGAGACTGTATTTTACCCGCCGGTAAGCCTGAACCGGGTTCATACCCGTCCCTAATGCTCGTGTCAGAAGGCGACTCTTTCATGATCATATCCGACGGCAACGTTTGCTCCACCATATTCTCTTGTGAAAACACTGTAGATTGACTGAATAGAAACACAAGCAAGGACAGCAATGCATATAATTTTATTTTCCTGATAACCAACATATGAAATCACCTGCTTTAATCGTTAATGGCATATCACGGGCTTCAATATCTCCGGACAAGTGGTTAGACCTGCACAAGGCCATGAATATCATGACACATCAACACGGCTACGGTTATAATTTATCAATATCTATGGCTATTGTAAAGCAGGGTTTACCAAAAGGGTGGGTACGGTCGTATTGGAGTATTTACATGATCGATTACTCATGGTTCCTCTAAAAATTCACGAATTGCCTGATCTCTGGCCTCGTGGGGCTGCATAACAATCCCGTAATGATTGGTACCCTCCGCATCGAATCGCCTGGCGTCGGGTATTTCTTGCATCATTTTATCGATAACATCCTGCGGTAAAAGGAGATCATTCTGACTTAAAAGACCGTTTGGTGCGCGAAGAATGAGCACTTTACATTTTAGTTCGGGATAAAAAGGCGCGCAGTCGAGCTTCCTTATGTTGGCCGCCTCTTCCTGAATATGTGTTGGATCAATGTTGGTCTGTACTCCCCCCGCCACTTCTTCGATTTCATATCGATAGTAGGTTTCGATGGCCGCTGACCAGGGATGAATGTAAGGCGCCTCTTTCATTTTATCTAAATACTCTTCGGCAGAGGGAAAAACCCGACCCAATCGATCCAAAGCGGGCTTAATTCCAATAAAAACTTTATCCATCTGTGCCTTGGAAAGATCACCGCCTCCATCTACGAGGATCAGACGATCCACCCGATCGCGATTTTCCGCTGCAAATGCCAAACCGATAAATGCGCCCAGAGAATGCCCCATGATCACCGCATGATCAAAGCCCAGGTCATCGAGCAGGCAGTTGATATCACGCAGATGGTATTCTAATGCATAACCTTTGGATGGTTTGTCCGAGCGCCCCCTTCCTCGCAAATCCATCGCCAAAACATGATATTCAGGCGCCAAGGCTGCTGCCAAAACATCCCAGCATCGGCAGTTGGCGGTTATCCCGTGGACACACAGGATCGGTTTGCCGGCGCCCTCCCAAGTTGCCAAGTTGATCTCTATCCCGTCTCCCTTAACCCGTTTCATTGTCGGCTCAGTCATTGTATCCTCTCCTTAGCGCGGTTCTCTAAATTTTAATTAAAAAACCGAAAACCCGGTCTTCTGGGCCAGTTCAGAGATGATCGGCTCTGCCACCGATCAAATCTGTTCATATTACCAGGTGTCAGGTTTCCAGGTATCAGGAAAAGAAATATGGAAGCTGAAACCTGAACACTGAAACCTCCATCCGTCCCGAAAGCTCAAATAAGTTACCCTCGGCTTTGAAAATAACCCGCATCGAATTGAATTTGGTTTGTGTATTCTAGTTTAGATGGTGGTACTACTCTTGCTTGCGTCGGGCGATCATATCCCGGACTGTACCCACAACTCCCTTGGGAAAGACCATAATTGCAAGAATAAACATAAGGCCGAGAAAGGCAATCCAGCGCTCAGCCACGCGGTGGATAAACCCGTAATCAGGGAACAGGGCGGCAATTCCTTTGAGTAAGTCCGGCAGCCACGCCTGTGTGGCCATGAAAAATGTCGCCCCAATTATGCTGCCGTATAAGGTTCCCAGGCCCCCGATAATGACCATCAGTAAATAATCAACCATACTGAATACACCTAAAGCACTTTCCGGATCTACGAATCGTAGCCACACGGCAAACAATATTCCTCCCAGAGAAGCAATCGATGAACCAAAAACAATGGAGTAGATCTGATAACGAAAGGTCTTAAAACCCAGGGCGGTAGACCGTTGCTCATTGTCGCGTATGGATTTGAGCACACGACCTACGGGCGAACGGACAAAGCGCAGCAGGCCCATGAATAGGATCACCGACACCGCTAGGATAAGATAATAGGTCATTATCCGCGGGGTTATGTGAATGCCCAAAAGATGAACCCCCGACCATTTTACATTAAAAATTCCCGGTAGACTAAACGTGATACCATCCTCGCCAAGGGTCAAATCACTCCACGTCATGCCCAAGATGTGAAAAAAATCCGCGAGAGCAAGGGACAACATGGCAAAGAAGATTGCTTTGGTCCGAAGCGAGAAAAAGGCTAGCACCAACGCCAGAAACATACTCACAATCAAGGCTGCAAATGTGGCCAGAATTAGATGGTACCACTGGGGTGTCCCTGAATGATAGCATAGCAGCGCAATTGAATATGCACCAATGCCGAAAAACATCGCATGGGCAAATGAGAGCAGACCTGTGTAGCCGAGAATCAGATCATAGGACGCCACGACCACAGTGAAAATCATAATTTTGGCCGCCATATCCATTACCCTAAATGACGGCATAAAGGGTATCACAATCAAGACGACTACCAGAAAAGCTTGGATCCAAAAAGACAGCCTGGTGTACTTGGTTTGATGTTCCATTAACCGAGCATGTTGAACCGGCGTTATATCATTATTCATTCTGCACGCTCATTTCGCTTCGTCGGTGCTGGATTGGATACGTATAGTTGAATTCGCGGTTTATTGTTTACTGCTTTCCCATTAAACCCCACGGTCGGATTAGCAGAATGGTTGCCATTATGAGTATATTGACGCCCAAGGCCAATTTAGGCAACAGAAAGGACACGTAGTTGAAGGACAGTCCCACGATGATTGCTCCCAGGAAACTTCCCGTGACCGAACCCAGACCTCCAATGATTACGACAATCATAGCAAATATAATATTTTCCAGACCAATCTCGGGATAGACCTGTTCCTGAAAAATGCACCACATCGTACCTCCGACGCCCGCCAGAGCGGCCCCGACGGTAAACACGCCGGTAAAAATGCGGCCGATGTTATAACCGGCTGCTTGAACTGCCTCTCTATTTTCGACGCCTGCTCTCACGATGAGACCCAGTTTGGTTTTCATAAGGATCAGCTGGATGCCCGCAAACATCGCCACGCCGACGATAATAGCCGCCAATCTGAACTTGCCTACGATCACATCGAAAATATCGTAGCTTCCCTGGAACATGGTAGGAACTAAAACGACTTCCGGGTTGGCGCCCCAGATAATTTTCGTTACCTCCGTCATCACATACAAAACGCCCATGGTTATCATGATCTGCTTAAGATGGTCGCCGTACACCCCGCGTATGATGACCCGTTCCACAATAAATCCCAGCATGGCACCCGCGACCGCCCCCACTAAAATAGCCAGAAGGATACTGCTGATGCTCTGAGTGGCGGTACCGTATGCGACCCAGCCAAATTTTTCGAGCAGGTTAAGAAGCCAATACCCCCCACAGTAAGCCCCCAAAGCAAATAAGGCACCATGAGCCATATTGAGCACATCCATCAGCCCGAAGATGATGGTCATGCCAGCGGCCACCATAAATAAGAGCATCCCAAAGGCCAAACCAGCTGTCGTGAGGACAATATAAGTCGTCGGATCAATCCAAATTAGCGGTAAAAACCAAATTGCAACCGAAGCTATCCGAATCGCCCATGTTTTGGCATTAAAACCTGATTTTAGCTCCAACTCACCTGATGCTGCTTCTGAATTCATATATTCCTTTTCCATCAGCCTTGATAAAACAAAAATTGGATGCTCGATTCGTGATTTTCGATAATTCACCCACACAGGTTCCGCTATCCAATCCCCAGGTACTTCTGCTTTAACTCCTGATCATCTTCAAGATCCTGCATGAGTCCTTGATGCACCACACGGCCGTCGTCCAGAATAAAGTAATCTGTTCCCACCATGCTGGCCAGATGGAAATTCTGCTCCACCAGGATGATGGTGGTGTGATTTTTGATCTGTATCAGCGATTCACCGAGCTGATCCACCACGATGGGTGCCAGTCCCTTGGAGGGTTCATCAATAAGCAGTACCCGATGATCATTAACAAAAGCCCGCCCGATGGCCAGCATTTGCTTTTGGCCTCCCGAAAGGAGCCCTGCATTGCAACGCCAGAGTCTTTTAAGATCAGGGAAAAGCGCAAGCACCGTTTCCACGCGTTCCAGCGCTTGCGTATTCTCTTCGAACATGGAAATTCGCATGTTTTCTTCTACTGTCAGGTTGTAGAACACAGCCCGATCTTCAGCGACATACCCTACTCCCAGACGGGCGATTTCATAAGGCTTGCGGCCCTGGATAGTTTGCCCGGAGAAACGTATCTCACCGGACGTAACAGGATTTAGACCGATGATGGCTCGCAATGTGCTCGATTTCCCGGCTCCATTGCGTCCCAAAAGTACCGTGGGCTGTCCGGCGGAAACATCAAAGGTTACTCCCTGCAGGATATGATGCTGGGCAATATAGGTGTGAATTTCTTTTAGAGACAAAATAAAATCAGCCATGTTTCACACCTCCTCCCAGGTAAGCAGCCTGAACTTCTTCGTTTTTAGACACCGCCTCGGGAGTGTCGTCACAGATCAACCGCCCCTCTTTAAGTACGGCAATACTGTCGGATACGGTCATGATCATATCGAATTTGTGTTCCACCAGCAGAATCGTCCGGTTTTGAGCCGCCTTGATATCCTGTATGATCTCTAAAATGGCCGGCACCTCTTCGATGCTCATGCCGGCGGTGGGTTCATCCAGCAGCAGCACCGCCGGGTCCAGTCCCAGTAGTATTGCAATCTCAAGTTTGCGTTGTTCGCCGTGGGTCAGTGTGCTGGCTGCGTGAGCCCAGCGATCCTCCAAAAGCACCTGCTTTAAAAAATCATAGGCACGATCCTCCAACTCCGGGTAGGAACGCCAGTGGCGCCAGAAATTCATGCCAACATCGGCTTTGGACTGCAGTGCCAGACGAACGTTTTCAAGTACGCTCAAGGTCGGGAATATGTTGGTAAGCTGAAAGGAGCGGCCGATGCCCAATTTGGTCCGGCTGGCTGGATCAAGAGAGGTAATGTCCTCCCCGTTGAATAACACATTTCCGGAGCTAGGCTTATACTGACCACTGATGAGATTGAAGAGGGTGGTCTTTCCGGCTCCGTTGGGTCCGATAATAGACTTAAGGCGATATTTTTCAAACACCAAATTGACTTTATTAACGGCAATGTTGCCGCCAAAACGAATGGTCAATTCCTTCGTCTCAATGATCGGAGCATCGTCCATTTGGGACCTTCCAGCTAAAATTGAGTATAATTCAATTTGGTCTTTTGTTGGTTGTCAGCACTCGACTCCGATGTAACGTGGCGGCGTTATTCATGAAATAAACGAAAAATAGAGGTGGATCACGAAACCACAAAATTACCCCAGTACGATAGTGCCTACCTACGGGCCAGGTGAAAACACGAAAGAAACCTAAACGTTCATTTCTTTGTCCGGCCACGGACAACGGACTACCGACCACGGACTCTCAGCAATATAGCTTAACCAGGCTAATAACATAGAGCACAGGATTTATTTCAATGGACTCCAGTGCCTTTTTATGATCTACCTTGTAAGAGGAATATTCAACTCTTCAATGGTCTGAACCTTCACCAACTCGGGAACGGCCCAATCGACATTGGGATCCACCTTGAGCTTGAAGTGATACATGACCTGCAGTGCCTGGTGATCCTCTTTGCGCATGATCATCTTGCCCTTGGGCGTCATCCACTCCAATCCCTCCATGGCGGATATCAATTTCTCCGTATCTGTTGAGCCCGCTTTTTCGATGGCCTTTGCCACAAACATGGCCGCCGCAAAACCACCGCATACAAAGAAGTCCGGCGGCATTCCTTCAAACCGCTTTTCGTGTTCGGCTATCAGCCAATCATTCATCTCGTTATTGGGGTTGGTGTAGTAATAATAGCCGGATCCTTCCATTCCCGCAAAGGGTTTATAGCCTTTCAGAACTGGAATAATGTTGCCACCCGTGGTCAGCTTGATGCCATATTTTTCATCCAGCTTCATGGAGTGAAACTTGTTCAAGGGGCTGCCCTTACCAGCCCAGTTGAGAAACAGATATTTTTCACCCTTGATATCTTTCATGGCTTTTATAATGCGCTGGGCGGAAGCCGTGAAGTCAACAGTCTTAATGGGCAAATACTCCTCGATGACAATTTGAGCCCCTTTGGCCTCACAGGCTTGCTTGTATTTTTCCACAAAGGTGCGGCCAAACGTGTAGTCCTGGGCAACGGTAGCAATATGTACACCCGGTTTGGCTATTACTAGAGCGTTTCCGATAGCGTCATGGGAAGAGTTGCGTGATGTCTTGAAAACATAACGGTTGCTGTCACTGCCGGTGATCGTATCGGAAACCGCCGGTTCGACAACCAAAATTTTCTTAAATTCCATAGGCACCGGTAACATGGCCATGGCCACAGCAGAAGATGTGGGGCCTACAGCCAGATCAACGTTGTCGTCCTTGTACGCCTCAGTGAGAAGTTGTTTGCCAACTGCCGGCTTGATTTGGGAATCCTTGACAATAATCTCAACAGGGCGATCCAAAAGCTTCATGGTGCCATTGGTCGCATATTCCATACCCAGTTCGAAACCTACGCGACTTTGATTACCAAATTGCTCAAAGGCCCCGCTTAACGCTTCAATATTGGCAATTTTAATGGGCGTCTCTGCCGAAGCCGGTAGCGCAACCAAGACTATCGTTCCGAGAAGAGAAAAAAGTAAAGTCATCATCTGCTTTGCTTTCATTTTTTTACCTCCTTTCATTTAGAAAAATAAAAAATTTTATTTTTATCAAACTTGGGTTTCAATCAGCCGAACTTACATGTTATTCCCCCATCCACGACAAGTTGAATACCCGTGATATACTTGGCTTCATCAGACGCTAGAAAAAGGGATGCATACGCCACATCCCATGCATCGCCCATCTTTTTCATGGGGCACAGTGCATCTCTAATTTTGATCATCTTTTCAACATCTCCCCGTGCATAAGAATGTTTGAGTGGCTCAACAATCATGGGAGTATTCATCAATCCGGGAAGGACGCAATTGGCTCTTATTCCTTTTTCGGCATATTGGATTGCAATATTTTGAGTGAGCTGGTTGACCGCCCCTTTGGACGCACAATAGGATACACTGGGGTATCCTATATGTCGGATGGCTCCAATGGAAGAGATATTTACTATCGCTCCGCCGTTCTGTTTTATCATATAAGGGATGCAATACTTGCACGTTAAGAACATACTCTTAACATTGACGTTCATTACCTTGTCCCAATTTTCTTCACTAATCTCAACGGGTCCGCCGACCTCAACTATGCCGACATTGTTATGTAAGATATCGATCCGGCCATACTGTTCAATGCACCGCTCAACCACGGCTTTTACCTGGCTGGATTGAGAAACATCCGCTTGGAAAACGGTGCACTCGCCGCCTTCACCATCGATAATGGTTTTAGTCTCTTCTGCGGCATCCAGATTAATGTCAACCGCAATGACCTTGGCCCCCTCCCGTGCAAACAGCACGGCACTGGCCTTGCCGTTTCCCCATCCCGGCCCTGCGGATCCTGCGCCGGTTACAATGGCCACTTTATCTCTAAGTCGTTCGCCCATATAAAACTCCAACCACAAGCATAGGTGGATTCGTTTATAAATGAAAACTCATTCGGATGGAGCCGAAAATTAATAGGCACGGCACCGCAGCCGGCCTTAAAACAGGCAGATAAGGATACCAGCATTTGCGGATTATTGTATTGCAGCATGGCGATATTATCGCTTTGCCTGATACCCAGTCTGTAAAGGGCATTGGCGAGCCGGTTGGCCCGTGAATTGAATTGAGTGTAGCTCCATTTCGTTGAACCATACGCAATCGCCAGTTTATGCAGATAGGCTCGGGCTGATTTTGTCAGAAGTTGACCGATATTCATAGTATTTTGCAGTTAAAGCTTTTTTTCCTGTCCTTCCCAATAGGATTCCCGCATGACCCGTTTTAAGGTTTTGCCGGCCACATTGCGGGGGAATTCGTTCATTATGGTCACGTCATGGACCCGCTGGAATTTAGCCGCGACCCGTTCGTTGATCCAGTCGCGAAGATCCTCGGAGGATGCGACTTTCCCCTGATGCAGAACGACGGCCGCCAGAGGCGTTTCGCCCCATTTTTCATGGGGTATACCGAAGACCGCGGCCTCCTGCACGGCTGGGTGCTGCACCACAATTTCTTCGATATCCCGCGGATAGACGTTCACACCTCCGGAGATGATCATGTCTTTTTTGCGGTCAACGAGATACAGAAAGCCATCGTCGTCCACGTAGCCCAAATCCCCTGAATGCAACCAGCCGTCTTTAATTGCCTCTTCGGTCAAATCAGGACGTTTGTAATACCCCGGCATCAGAATTGGTCCTCGCCCGCATATCTCTCCGACTTCACCGGGAGGGAGTTCATTTCCGTTTTCGTCCTTGATTTGCATTTCAAAAAAAGGCGGTGGCGCGCCCACCGAATCCGGCTTGGCGGCATAGTCATTTTTGTCCAGAACCGTTACAAATCCTTCAGTCAAGCCGTAGAGCTCATAGAATCTGCCGGGCAATTTTTTATTCAACGCGTCTTTATGTTCTCTGTGCAGCGGCGCACCCAGTGAGAGTATCATTTCCAGAGATTTCAAGGCATCATGGGAGAAATTGGGTGCATTCAGCATAGCAATGATCTGGGCGGGTACCACCATAATGTGAGTCACGTTTTCCCGCTCTATGGTTTCGATATATGAAATCGGCTCGAACTGACTCAACAGGATGTAGGTTGCACCGACAAAAACAGTGGGCATCAGATCCACAAAGGCGCCGTTAAACACGATAGCGCCGGCGTGCAGGTTAATTGTTTCCGGTGTCATGCGATAGGCGGCGGCAAAGGTGGTTGCATACGCAGCCCGAATCCTGTGGGTGTGAATGATCCCTTTGGGCAGACCGGTGGTACCGCTGCTGTACATGATGTTAAAAGGATCATCGGGATGAATCTCGATACCTTCTGGCTCCTGATCACCGGCAGCAGCCTTGAGGGCGTGATAATCCTGATAGCCGGATACTCCCGATGCATCCGTAAGGACGAAGCGATCCCCAGCAATGGCCGGCAACTCTGACTTGATGTTATTTACTTTTTCTGCAAAGCCTGAGTTCGTAACCAACAGGACCGAATCTGAATCCTGAAGCAAGCCTTGCATGGCTTTTTCAAGAAGCATGGTGCTCAACGGAACTACCACGGCTCCAATCTTGGCAACGGCCCAATAAATTTCGAGCAACTCCA
>Ga0209536_100007481_pt1 | contig 16548 bp, 14 predicted proteins | sample DeeMarSeWOR28_12_FD_187461 | JGI IMG/M metagenome (GOLD analysis project Ga0209536, IMG submission 187461) | Marine sediment microbial communities from White Oak River estuary, North Carolina - WOR-2-8_12 (SPAdes) (version 2) | ecosystem: Environmental > Aquatic > Marine > Intertidal zone >... | reverse complement strand
ATACCAAGGACACAACAAAAGTGATTGATTTGTCAAATAGCGTTTTTTGGCTGGTACTACCGTCGCTGGCGTTGTTTATTAGTTTACCGCTATTGTTAAAACAAGGTTTGAACTTCTATATAGGTATGATGATAGCTATCGGCGTAACCATTTTATGTTATTGGCTGATGATTGTTATTTTAAATCACTTTGGCATTAGGCTTTAGTTTGGAATCATTACAAGAGAAGGCAAGCCAGGCGCGAACTGCGCCTGGCTTGCGAAATTGTCACGTCAATTACTTAGTTTTAAGGGCATACCGTTGGGGCAGGTATAGGGGTGCCACCATTAGGATCCGATTTTGGTATGGTGCCGCACAGTGGTTGCATGACCGGAAAACCAAACACGTCCCGGCCGGGCAGACTGGCGCCTTCCACTAATGTAATGCGAGGATGTACTGGATTCGCCGGTCCGGTTTCCGCTAAGTACTTCACGATCACTTCCACCAATTCAATGGGCTCGCCAGCGGCCAATGGGCGGTTGTCCGCGTCGCGTACAATGTTGCCATCTGTATCGTATTGCAATACGGGTTTGCCATTTGCATCCAGCATGGGACCGCCGGTTTCCGGATCCACATTAACCGGCAACAGATACGGTGCGTCGGGATGGGTATCATCGTTGGAAAACCCAATGGGATTGCAGTTGGGACAGTTGTTGAGGGTGTATGGGCTTTGCTCATAAAAATAGCCAGCCACGCTCATCACCGGCAGTCGGTCCTGGCTCGCCGCTTTACCTTCCACAAAATTCCACTTTGGCTGACCGGCCGGCGGTGGATCGGACTGCAACGTGTATGTGGTCACCGCTGGCGATATGGGGGCGCTCCAATTGGGCATCCAAGCGCCGTTGCTGTCGTTGGTGATTTGGGTTATAGCTTTTACACTGCAATCGGCTTGCTCGGCAACCGGCAGTCGATCGCAGGCCATGGCGACAGTCAATTCACGCGCACGGGAATCCCTGGGCGCGGTGCGGAACCAATAGGGGTCGAACTTGACACTGAAGTTATCGCCACTGTAGGCGAACAACCAGCCACCGGCCCAACCTTCGTTGTTATAAGGGGCGGGGCGCACCAATGGGTTGTTAGGATCACTGCTAAATACCGCTTGGGAGGAATTGTCCACCTGGTTGCGTAGCTGACCGACATGAATGCGGTTGCCTTTGCCCACGCGCGCGCCGATGGGAATCAAGTGATACAAATCGTCACGGGTGATGGGACCGGGTTTAATGTGCGTGCCATAACGGAAACCACGCACCGTGGCTAAATCGGACTGCGCCCACCAGCGTATGGCATCGGCCATCATGTCATGGGAGGTGCCTTCCAACACAGCCGGCATTTCTTCATCGGAGTAGTTGCTGCGATGCAAGCCGATCAGTGTGTTGCCCACGACTTCATCCAGCGGGCCTTGCAAATAGGTGCCGCTGAAAAAGTTTACATGGGTGTTGGGTTTGAAGCGCTTGGTGAAAGGTGCGCGCACTTTAGCGACATGGGCGGCAATAGCTCGGTCTTCTTTGATGCCGTCGTGGATACGATGCGCTTTGAATTTCCAATCCAATATTTCGCCATCAGCCACTTTTAGTTCCAATTCACCCAACATGGTACCGTCCTGACCTTCTTCGATGATCAAAGTGGTTTGACCGGCTCCGTTAGTGACCTGAATGGGTTGCAAGGTTTCCTCATGCATATCGGAGTTCAGAATGACATCCACATGTGCTTCTGGATCGGTAATGCTTTTCATAATGGGAATATGGCGGCCGATTTCGATTTCTGAAATCAATACCACTACATCCACTTTATCTTCGGTACGCAGTTTTTTGGCGAATAAGGGTATCTCTCTGGAACAATCGGTAAACGACAGGCCTTTGGTGACCCATCCCCCGACTACTTGCGGGCCGCGGCTGGTTGTACAGCCCACGATACCAACTTTCACATTACCGTAATTTCTCACTTCCGTAGGTGGCAGCACTCGTTCACCGTTTGCTACGTACCAGGATGCATACTCTTCATATTCGGCGATAGTGTGCATGCGCGCCAAATCCGGTGTTGTGTCGTCATCGTGATACACATTGGCGGCCAAACCGCCCCAACGGCGTTTCCAAGGCTTTTCAGTATTGACAAAAAATTCTTGAAAACGCTCTTTACCGTACACCCAATCCCAGTTACCTGGAGCGAAGTTATCGATACCGAACTTGTCCAACACATCAACCAGAGCTTGGCCGCGGGTATACAATGCTTCGCCGGAACCTTGGATAGTGTCGCCGGTGTTAACCAATAACGTATGGCGGGCATCCCGACGGATGTCTTTGATCTTGGTATACATTCTGGCCAAGCCGCCTTCCATGCGACCGTCGCCGTCACTGCGCAGATTGGGGCGCGCTGTGGTGTGGCCGTGAATGTCACCAATATGAATAATCGTGATTTCTGTGCTCTTGTCGCGGCCGGGATCTTGACCGGCCACCGCCGAGCCGGCGGATAATGCAAATCCCCCCGCAAGCATCACTGCCATGGTGGAGTGCAAAGTGCTTCTACGTAATGCCATATCGTTGTGCTCCTTACTACTATTGTTATAATGTCCTGCATTTTTGAAAAAGCAGGCGTTGCGGTTTCGAGTTGTAAGCGGAGATAAGTGGATATGAAGAGTGCTTAGTCGCCCGCTTCCGTAATGAAACCTGGGACAAACGCGAGCATGCTAGAGGCTTTTGTAAAACTGCACAATCGGCAGAATGCGGTGGTGTCGATGAAATATTTTGCTGCTGTCAAATATAAATTTTAATCGAAGCAGGAAAGGCTAAATTGGTAGGGTTTATAAGGTATTGATAATGTATTTATAAGCCAGGCGGTACTGCTTAATAAGTTAAATCTGCGCAAATATTCAGCGTTCATTAGTTTAATAAAAAGTTATCATTGTTGTACGCACTGAGTGGGATTTTTACCTTGGCAGTCGCAAGGCTGTGCTTCGAGACAGTTGCAATGGCCGGGCACAAATAGGCATCCTGGTTTGCTTTCACAGCTTTGTTTACTGCCTTGGAGTTGGTCGAAGCCTTGTTCACAATGGTTGGCTGCCTCACGGCATAAATAACGCTCGTCTTGCTCATCACTTTCGTTGCTCAGAATATAAGTGCATTTTGGTGACTGCAAACACATTTTAGGTGCCAGTAAAACGCATGCGGGCTCGCTGCTGCCAAGTCTAAACGCTAACACTCCTCGGCTTGGTTGTTGCTGGCTTTCATCCAGCGGTTGAATGGCGGCGGAAGCGGTGGAAATTTCGTTATCGGAGGACTCTGCAATATCTGCTTTTCGCTCTTCCGCTTTAGGTTCTTGCGGTACAGTGGTTCGCGATAGTTTGAGTCGTTTTGGTGTTTCTGCTAACGGTACCGCTTCAGAAGGTTGGGGAGTGCTGTCCGCTAGAGTTTCTTTGCTGGTGAGCTCAGCCGATAAACCACTGCTTGGCACACGTATTTCGGTTTCGCGTTGCGGGCTTGGTAGAAGGGGGGGCGGTTCGGCCAAACGCTCCGGCGACTGTAATTTTTTACTCGATGTTACTGGCTTTTTCGAGCTAACTACAGCACTGATTTCCGATTCGGCTTGGGGCGCTGCCGCTTGCGTCTTTAACTTTGCGATTTTCTCCTCCTGGTGCGCTAGAGCAGATTCGGCGGCTTGGCCTAATCGGTCTGCGCTACCGGTGGCCTCCATAGAGGGTTCTTTTTGTACTAATGTCACCACACTGACGCTTAATACAACTACCGCCGCCAATGAAAACGGTAAAGTCCAGCGCGTGCTGAAGGGGGATACGGCTCGAGGTTTGGCGCGTACTTCGCGTTTGGCCGCGGCCAATATGGCGTTATCAAGGTGTTCAGGCGGCTGCTCCGCACTGGCTTTTTGATACAAAGCGGAGATTTGCTTGTCTTCGTGTTTGTGGTCAATAGGTTCGTTCATAGAAAATCCTTTAAGCCCTCACGAATTTTCTTTACGGCATAACGCAAACGGCTTTTGGCGGTTTCGGCGTTTACGTCAGTGACCATGGCGATCTGTTCCACGCTTAAGCCCGCGTCCTCTTTTAATATAAACGCTTCGCGTTGCTCCTGGGGTAATGCGTGCACCAAGGACAACAAACGTTGTTGGATTTGCGCGGCTTCAGCTTGTTTGTCCGGATGATGCTGCACTCCGTTGGCGATTTCGCAATCCTCGTCGCTATTGACTGGATTGTGCATTACTCGGTTATCCGCGCGCCGGTAATAGTCCACCAGGCGGTTATGCGCGATTTGAAACAGATACGTAGTGAATTTGGCGTTGGCTTGGTATGACCTCCGGGCGCGAATGATGCTGGTCCAAACGTCTTGACTCAGTTCTTCGGCGATGCTGTTGTGATGGGTCTGGCGCAGAAAATAACGGTACAAGGCGGCTTTATTGCGCTGATAGAGCGTGGTGAATGCCTCGGCATTCCCATCACGATATTGTTCCATCAAATGTTCGTCGGGATCGTCTGCGTGCACGTTGTTGGCAAACCTAATAACTGCTTGCCGGTGATGGTAACTCATTTTTTAGGTGAGTGCATGATGGCTATTGTCTTGTGGGAGCGGAGCTGTGCGCCGCGATTTGCATTGGTTCATCTTCCACCGCCGCCAGTCGCGCCCCATAGGGACGCTCCTACCTACCAAGCCGGGGTAGGAGCGTCCCTATGGGGCGCGACCTGCGGTGTATACTAGCTCAGCAAGTCGTGCCCCAGTGGTGCGCTCCTACAAACTCCTCCTTACGAACGTTGTAATGACTTGGCCAGATTTACCATATTGAGAAACTCACTGCGATAACCCCAGGGATCGTTGCCTCTGGAGTGACGCGCCAGCTCTATCACGTCATCCAAGGCAAATTGTTGCGTATACTGCCCGCCGCGTAGGATTTGGCCGAAAGCGGCCACACTGGCAGCAAACCGGTAGCGGCTGGAAGTTTGCGCAATATCGGTTATGAACTGAGATTTGGTCACTGGCGTTTCGATCAATTGGCTATGATCATCGGCGGGTTTTTTATAACGCAAACGCAACAAAGCCAGTTCATTGGCGAACTGATCGCCGACGGTTGCTTTTTTGCCATAACGCAATTCGTCCATATACGCGCCTTGGCTGTTGCCATTGGCATCTACTAACGCGATTTCATACAACGCCGTTACGGTGTGCCCCGCGCCGATTTCACCGGCGTCGATTTTGTCATTGTTAAAATCTTCGCGGCGCAGCGCCCGGTTTTCGTAACCAATCAGACGGTATTCGGTCACAAGCGCCGGATTGAACTCCAATTGAATTTTCACGTCTTTGGCTACGGTTTGCAGCGTGGAACTCATTTCGTTGACCAGGACTTTTTGCGCTTCGTTCAAGCTGTCAATATAGGCGTAGTTGCCATTGCCTTTGTCGGCAAGCTGTTCCATTAGGCGGTCGTTGAAGTTACCGCCGCCGAAGCCTAAGGTGGTTAAACTGATACCGGTTTTGCGTTGTTCTTCCGCTAGGTTGATCAACGCTTCGAAGCTCACCGTTCCGACGTTGAAATCGCCATCGGTGGCTAGAATCACCCGGTTTATGCCGTTTTCAATAAACGCTTCCTGCGCTTTGGCGTAGGCTAGGCGTATGCCCGCGCCGCCATTGGTGGAGCCGCCTGCGGTCAAGCCGTCCAGGGCAGCGGTGATTTTGGCTTTGTATTGTCCGGAGGTGGGTTCCAATACCACTCCACTGGCGCCGGCGTATACTACCAACGAGATAAAATCTTCATTGCGCATTTTATTAACGAGTAGTTTTAATGAGTTCACTAGCAGCGGAAGTTTATCCGCCGATTGCATGGAGCCGGATACGTCCACCAGAAACACCAGGTTGCTGGGTGGCAGTTGTTCTTTGGCCACTTCATAGGCTTTGATGCCGATATGCAATAGGCGGGTATTGGGATTCCAGGGCGTTGGGCCCAGTTCGGTGATCACATTAAACGGATGTTCCAATGACTCAGGCGCGGCGTATTCATAGTTGAAATAGTTGATAAACTCTTCCACCCGTATGGCGTCTTTCACCGGCAAGTGGCCTTGACGCAACATGCGCCGCACATTGGTATAGCTGCCGGTATCCACATCGATGGAAAATGTCGACACCGGATTTTCCGTAACCCGAAGGACCGGATTGTTATCGAAGTGGGCATAATTTTCCCGGTTGACTGGCTCACTGGGGGCGCGCCATTGCGGCGGCACGGCGGTGAGCCCTGAAGCCATGCCAAGCCTGGTTTCGTCGCGCAGGACTTTTTCTTCTGCAGGCGCAAGTTGCAATCGATAAGCGGGCACTTTTTTGCTGCTTTGGTAAGGCTGGATTTCTGCTTCCACTTTAGGCTTTGCCTGCACAACTGCCGGTTGTGAAGCTACCGCGTCTGCGGCTTCGTTTTGCCGGCGTTGTTTTGCCGGGGAGGGGGTGGGTTGCTTAGGAGTTTGTGTTGAGCTGGAGCTAGTTGGTTTATCAATCCTTTGGCTTAGGTTTTCCTGCTTGGCGGATTGGTCCAGAGCGGTGCTGCAAGCAACCAATGCCTGGGATATCAAGGCGATAGATATAAAACTAATGCGGATTTTCATGACAGGCTCCTCTTGTTGCGAACGATTGTTGACGTTTTTGTTGAATCGATAGCCCTAGAAACGCAACCGAACTTCAAAAGGGTTAAACCCTGGACGCTATAGTGATCACACAGTGGCATAAAAACCGTACAAATGCGCAAACTGTGTTTTGGTTCTCAGTTTGCTCAGGCGGCACAAGCCTGACTTTTGCTTGGCTTGCTAATTGCTTATTAGGGAAGTTGGATGGATCCGGGCATGGGTGGGTGCCATTTCATTAATAAAACCAAATCACTATTCAATGTGCCACCGAAAGAAATCAGTGCAGAGGCGGATGCGGGTTAGTCAATGTTAGGTTTAACCAAACAAGCGAAAATAGCGCGCAACAAAGAGATTCTCAGACATATTTATGAAGAGAATCTTGTGGTGGCCGGCAAACGCAAACCTCAACCGGCTGCCGTGCGCCGAATTCCCGCACCCGAGAAGAAAGCACCGCGGGTGCGCCGTCATGCCTCGTTTTATTTTTTACTTGTAATCATAACTGCCGCGGTGGCGTATTCGGCGCTGATTACATTTTGGAGTTTTCCCCGCAATGAGTTTCACCGCTTTGGTGACAATGCGGCTTCCACACAGGTAGCGCAAACCGGTAACTCACATGCCAATGTACAAGTTGCCAGCGCCTCCCCCGTGAGCGATCCGGATGTGCTCACCATGGACGATGTCATTGATAGCGTGTATGCCCAGCCAAAACCCAGCGCCCCCATGGAAAACGCCACCCCTGAGACCATCAATCAACTGCAAAGCCTGGTTTCGGAGGATGGGCCGTCGTTGGCCCGATTATTTGGCTTGAGCGTCAACACGATAGTGATAGATCCCGGCCATGGCGGCAAAGACCCTGGCGCGATCGGCCACATGGGCACTCATGAAGCGGACATCACTCTGGAAATCGCCAAACGACTGCGCGACCGGTTGCAAGTCTATGATAATTATAAGGTATTGCTTACGCGGGAAACCGATGAGTTCTTGTCTTTGAACGAGCGGGTGAAGTACGCCAACGATAACAATGCGGATATTTTTATCTCTATTCACATCAATTATTATCCTGGCGATCAACTGAATTTTGTGGAAACCTATTATTTCGGTCCTAACAGCGACCGCAAAGTGGCCGAGTTGGCGGCCAAAGAAAACGCCGATTCCCACTATTTGTATGCCGAATTCAAAGAAATGGTGGAAAAAATGGGCGACACCCTGAAATTTCAGGAGTCCAAGGAGCTGGCGCAGGCGGTGCAAGAGAGTTTGTATCCCCAAATTCGCAAAGTAAATAAAAAAGCCCGCAACCATGGCATCAAACCAGGGCCTTTCGTCGTGTTATTGGGCATCGATGCGCCGAGTATTTTGACTGAAGTCACCAGTTTGAATAACAAACAGGAAGAGAAACGTCTTAAATCACCGGCTTACCGTGATAAAATTGCAGCATTTCTTGAAAAAGGTATTGTAAACTACTTAAATAAAACTACTAACTCACCAGGAGGCGAACGGAATGGCAATGGCGAAGAAAAAGAAAACCTCGCCCAAGCGAAAGACAACGAGTACCGCTAAAAAAAGTGCAGCTAGCAAATCCTCGGGGGCAGCCCGGGCAAAGCCCGCTTCAACCATCCGACCAACCACGAACATTTTACGGGTCGGTATTGATTTAGGCACTTCCCGCAGCGCGGTATCGGCGAGCAATGGCAAACGGGAATGGGTGGAAAGCTATGTGGGCTGGCCAAAAGACTTCATTGCGGAAAAAGTTTTGGGCGAACCGATTTTGTTCGGCCGCGCCGCGTTGGAAAACCGCTTATCGTTAGATTTATACCGGCCTCTTGAGCAAGGGGTCATCAAAGAATCCACCCGTAATGAAGAAGCGGTCAGAGAGCTGATTGCCCACTTATTGGACTTGGCGGAAGTCAGAGAATCGCAGCGCATATATGCCGTAGTCGGGGTACCTTCCGAGTCCTTGCGGGCTAATAAAATGGCCATCAAACGCGCGGCCCAGGATTTCGTGCATTCATTAATGGTGGTATCAGAGCCTTTCTCAGCCGCGTACGGCCGGCAGGTGCTCAACAACGCTATCATCATCGATATGGGAGCAGGCACCACCGACTTTTGTATTATGCACGGCTCCATGCCCAAGGATGACGATCAGCGTACCATCGTGTTAGCCGGTGATTATATCGATCAGAAGCTTTTCAGTCTGATGAAAGAGAAATATCCGGAATCCGATTTCAATATGAACATGGTGCGCCAATACAAAGAGCGTTTCAGCTTTGTGGGCAAACCCAAAGGCAAAGTGGAAGTGGAAATTCCAGTGGGCGGCCGCATTATGGTGCACGACATCACCGATGAGATGCGCAAAGCCTGCGAAAGCGTGGTGCCCGCCATCATCGAAAACACCATGGAGTTGATTGCCCGGTTCGATCCGGAGTATCAATCTATTGTGCGGGAGAACATCTTGCTCTGCGGCGGCGGTAGCCAAATACACGGCTTGGCTAAAGTGTTGGAAGAAGCTTTGCAGGAAGACGGTCCATGCACCGTAACCGTGATGGAAGATCCAATCTTCGCCGGCGCCGACGGCGCGCTTGCCCTGGCGCAGGATATGCCGGAGAAATACTGGCAGGATTTGCTAGTGGAAGAATAAGCAGTCTGCTTAGTAACCTTAAAAAGGCGCTTGCGGTGAAGCAAGCGCCTTTTTTATTTTCGCTTAGCCAAAGACTATTTGGTGCTTTCGTACAATACTCTATCGTTCAGCGGTTGTGTAGGGCGATAGTTGGGCACTCCGTGGTGTTGCAACAAAGCTTTTAAACCTGCTATTTGATCATGGCTGGTTTGAATGTGTTGTTTCGCTACGTACCATTTCACGCCTTCGGTGCATAGCGGTGTGGTCAATGATCCGTTGTAATACCAGAAAGCGTCGATGGTTTTGTCAGGCAGTAATTTGTCGGCTTTAACGGTATTTTGGCTTATGTTGTTTTTTCCTACCTCGTCCGGAGCCAATTCCAATATGGTGGCGATTTCACTGTTGGGTTTGTCTTTCGGGTCTTCTTCTATAAACACACCCAGAACCGCCAGTTCGCCTCGGCTGTTCATATGCACAAAGTGCATTTCTGCCGGCTCATGAATATCGTTGGCGATGTGTTTGCTGTCCGCATGAAAATGGAACTGCTGTAAATAATAATTCTGCCCTTTGAATTCCATAGTGCTGCCGGGTGCCATATTGATTTGGATGGTATGGCCGTTGTTTTCTATGTTTAACGATCAGCTCTTATAACGCATGTCCAAATCGCCGGTATGTTTGAATGTCGCATTCGTCAAGTCGATGGGTGATTGTTCCTGACCCGAACCGCAAGTTGCATAAGGAAATTTGCCGTCGTCGGTCATTAATGTGCCCCAGAAACTTGGTCCAGTACTGGCATTGTCGTCATAACTCCATTCCGGCAAACTAGTGGTTGCACTTATAGCAGTGGTAGATGCAAAAGCAAAATAGAAGATGGTTATTAAGGTATAGAAAAACACGACATTTTTTTTGCAATGACTTGTTGTTTTTAAAAAGTTCATAGCAACTAATCTCCTTATTTATATGCGAAATGGGAAGGAAAAGTCGGCCTGATTAATTAAAGATAACAGGTCAATCAAATCCATCTGATAGTTTTACTAAAGTAAAGAAAGATGAAACTGAGTGATGCTTGTTTGTATTGCTAATGCAAATGGGCAGCGTGAATCGCCGACAGTTCAGTTCAGTTGCTGGTGAGACTCTCTCAAAAACAAGAACTAAATTCAAGCGCGGAGAATGTGGCAGATTCGAAACAATACATCACTCGTATTTTTGGGTTGAATGTGTCGTGAATCAGATATTGATCTGGTTAATAAAGGGCAGCTATTCGGTCTAACTGAGTTGCTAACTTACGGTATTAAAAAATTCTGCACAGGCATTAGTGACTTTGTTTGTCCGCAAGGGGATGGGGCGACTTTTACTAAAAGTCAATGATTTTGTTAATCCAGGTAGCAATTAATTAAATACCCTATTGGGGAACCTCTTTCTCGGGACCAGCGTCTTTAAACTTATTGATCACTTTCGTTAGCCCACAAATATAATTGTGCGACATTTATAGCCGATGTCTTAAGGGAGAATTAAGGCTATCGCTGAAATGTTATGTCACTATTATTGCCGTAAACCGTGGTCTTCTAGCTTGGTTTGTCTATTTGGATGAAACGCGAACTATGTCGTATCTTTTTCACCACAAAACACGAATTTTAGTTTTATTGTTCATAGTAATTTTTACTCCCGGCTCGATCGCCGCTGAAGCGCCGGCATTTCAATTACCTACTGACACGAATAGCATCTCACTAAAGAAGTTAAAAGGAAAAGCCGTGTATTTGGATTTCTGGGCGTCTTGGTGTACGCCGTGCCGCAAATCCTTCCCCTGGATGAATGAAATGCAAAGCAAATACAAGGACAAAGGGCTTGTGGTAGTGGCCGTAAACTTGGACAAAAGCAAAGATAAAGCCGACGAATTTCTTAAAGATTTTAACTACAACTTTGTGATTGCATACGACCCGGAAGGCAAATCCGCGGAAAGCTACAAAGTTATGGGTAGTATGCCCAGTTCTTATGTTGTTGACCGTAATGGGCAATTGCGCGCGTCTCACATTGGTTTCAGGGAGTCAGACACCGATAAGTTGGAAATCACCATCCGTGAACTACTCAAGCAATAAATCCTACTAAAGAGGTCCGAATATGGTTCGCATCTATTTGGCGTTCGCGCTACTTCTTATTCTTGCCCAAGCGTGTTCCTGGCAACCGGTGAAACCCTGGGAGCGGGATCTACACGCGGCGAAAAAGATGCAACTCGACCCTCACCCCCTGGAATCCTATTTGGACGAGCATATCTATTTCAGTAAAGAAGCTTCCAGTGGTGGCGCCGGTGTAGGCGGTGGAGGATGCGGATGCAACTAAAAAAGCCCAAATCTATTCGTGGCGCCCTCGCCACGGCAACCTGTGCGTTGTTAGGCTCACAAACGCCGCAACCGGCGGTTGCCAGCGAATCAGGCACGAACTGGGAATTTGATTCGGCGCTACTATATTATTCGGAAAAAGACCGTGTAACTGCGGTGGAACCGGTTGTCAACGCCCGTGGCGATCTCGGTAACGACCGATTCATCAATCTAAGATTTGTAGTGGATGTGCTAAGCGGCGCATCGGCCAACGGCGCGGTACCCTCGGATAGAACTCAGACCTTCTCCGGACCATCAGGACAGAAATCTTACACGGTCGCCCCCAATCAGACACCTTTGGATCCGACATTCGAAGATACCCGTTTTGCGGCCAGTGTGTTGTGGGAAACACCCACCAGCGAGAATGTAACCAGCTTTTTGGGAGCGAATTTCTCCACTGAAGCCGACTATACATCTATAGGTGTCTCAGGCACGTTTACTTATGACACCAACAATAAAAATACCACCTACACCGCGGGTGTGGCTTTTAGTCATGACACGATCTCACCCGAGGGGGGAGCGCCGGATCCTTTTACGGAAGTGCCCACCGGCTTAACTGGCGGGGGAGAGGATGATGAAGGCGATGATGATCACGAAGGTGAAGGTGGTGAAAGCGGTGAAACTAAAAATGTTACCGAATTTTTGTTCGGTATCACCCAAATTATCAGCCGCCAAACCATTACCCAAATCAACTACAGTATTGGCCAGTCCAGTGGTTATTTGACGGATCCGTATAAACTATTGACGGTGGTCGACCCTGTCACCGGTGACTTGGTGCCCGGTGTTGATCCCAATAACACCTACCGATATTTATACGAAAAGCGGCCGGACACGCGTACCCGGCAAAGTCTGTATTGGAAAATCAATCACCAATTTACCGACGATGTGGTGTACCTGACGTATCGTTATTTTTGGGACGATTGGGACATTAAATCCCATACCGTGGATTTACGTTATCGCTATGAGTTGGGCCAGCATCATTATTTACAACCGCATGTGCGTTACTATCAGCAAACGGCCGCGAATTTCTATCACTATTTTCTGGTGGATGGCGAACCGATTCCGCAATACGCCAGCGCCGACTACCGTTTGGGTGATATGACAACCACGACCATAGGATTATTGTACGGTGCACAAGTCGGCAAACACAGCGAATTTAATTTTCGGGCGGAATTCATGAAACAGTCGGGTGAGAGTCATCCGGCCGAGGCCATCGGTAAATTACGCAACTACGACTTATTTCCGGATGTGGAAGCCATAATTTTGCAAGCGAGCTATAATTATAATTTTTAGAACTCACGTGCCGGAGTGCTTACTGTTGTAGCCAGGTTAGGCCAATCATCTCAATGCATGATCCGCAACTACAAAATTGCGAAGATTACTGGGTTGGCCGGTTCACCGCCATGGCCAGCCCGTGCGAAGTTCTAATCGATACTCAAGATCCGATACTCGCCAAACAGCTTGCCGGCATCGCGCAACAGGAAGCGCTGCGAATTGAGCATAAACTCAGCCGCTATCGCCAAGACAATATCATTCACACAATCAATACGGCACAGGGTGCCATTGTGAAAGTCGACGAAGAAACCGCACATATGTTGGATTACGCGGCCGAATGCTATGAATTAAGTGACGGCTTGTTCGATGTCACTTCGGGCGTGTTGCGGGAAGTGTGGAAATTCGACGGCAGTGATCGGATTCCCAGTCCTGGGCAAGTGAAGAAAGTCTTGGCCCGCATCGGCTGGAACAAAGTACATTGGCGTTCGCCCAATATCCGCCTGCGCAAAAACATGCAAATCGATTTGGGTGGCATCGGCAAAGAATATTCTGTAGACCGGACTGTCATATTGTTGCGCGATGCGGCCAATGTCAGTTGCTTGGTTAACTTTGGCGGCGATATTGCCACCACCGGACCGCGGCGACAAGGCAAGGGTTGGTTGGTCGGAATTGAGACCCCGGATGCTGTGCCCAATACAGTGACTGCGAGCACCAAAGTCTATGAACTGCAACAAGGCGCGCTTGCCACCAGCGGCGATGCCCGGCGGTATTTATTAAAAGACGGGATTCGGTACAGCCATATCCTCAATCCACGCACGGGCTGGCCGGTGCAAGGCGCGCCACGTTCCGTGACGGTAATCGCGGATACGTGCACCGAAGCGGGCATATTGGCCACTTTCGCTATGTTAAATGGAGCCCAAGCCGAAGCGTTTCTGAATCAACAAGGGGTGAAATACTGGTGTATTCGGGGGTAAGGCTTCAGTAGGAGCGCATCGTTACTTTATAGCGTCTTTGGCTTTATCGACCATCTCTTCGCCTTTTTCTAAAACCGATTCTTTGGTGCGGTCGTAGGCTTTCTCGCCCTTACGCGACAACCAACCCATTTGATAAGCGGTGGTGGCTGCAATGGCTATTACTATAAATAAAGTAACAAATTTTTTAATCATAGGGTTCGTTCCGTTATTAAGAATCCTGTGAACTGTACCACATAATATGAGCCTGTGTAATCGGCATTGAAAAGATGCTATTCAGGTTCGCTAAAGTGTTGTACTTCTCGAAATTTCATATCGTATTTTCAAGCCGTCGCGGATGTTACCACCGCTTGCTGTTGTGCATGGCATGGCAGGCACACGGTAAACGTCGTGCCGTGATTGGGTTTACTGTCCACCAAGATATCCCCGCCCAGCAATTCGCAGATTTTTTTACTGATGGCTAATTGAATTTCCGCGCTGACGGGCGCTACTTCATTGTCCAGGGAATCGGTAATGATCATTTTAAACAGATGATTGAGTTGTTTCTTGCTGATGCCATTGCCGTTGTCTTTTATTTCGAAATACAACCAGTCGTCTTCTGGGCAAGGTTCTCGCCAGGCAGTCAGGCTGATTCTGTCCTGTTGGGTAAGCCGGCCGGCAAAGCTAAGCAAGGTCATTAAAACCTGTCGGATTCTGCTGGAGTCGCTGTGCATCGTGCCGAGTTCATTGAGTGTTTGCAATTCAAAATGACTACCGGTTTTGCTAATAGTCGGTTCCAACTCGGTTTTAATATCCTGTAATAGAAGTCCGATATCTAGGTGTTGGTGTTCCAACGTCATACTTCCGGACTCCAGTTGAGTCATGTCCAAGAGATTGGAGATCAACGAATTCAACTGTTGCCCGGATTCGAGGATTTTGTCCAAGTCGTCGTTACATTCTATATCTTGTTGTTGAGTCAGCTTTCCGCGCAATTCCTGACTATAGTTCATGATGCTATTGAGTGGTGTGCGCAGAGTATCGGTGATATTGGCCAGAAATACATTTTTAGCTTTGTTTGCCGTTTCGGCGGCAAGCCTGGCATGCTGCAAATAAGACAACGTCTCTTGTTGCTCCAATAGGACTGTCAATTTGTTGCTGAGCAAATCAATCAACTCGTTTGCGTCACTGGGCAACGGAATGTTTTTCTTTTGTAAGAAAACCACAAAGTGTTCCGTTCGCGAAGTGGCTTTCAATTTGGTGGCTATGAGCGTTGTAATGCCTTCAATCTGCAGTAGCTCGCTCAATGACACTGGCACTTTACTTGGCGATGAAGGAGTGACTAGCAAAATCTCTGTGTCTTCGATGGTGTTGGGCAAATAGTCCACCAATTGCTGTTCGCTATGCGTTTGCAATGTAGGAGTTGCAGGGTGGCGATCCAGCACAGTGGCTGGAAGGTTAAATTCGCGTTTAAAGAGCAGGACTGATTCCAAACGTAGAAACTCGCTGCCGAGCTTCAAGATGCTGCTGATCTGCTCCTCGATAGTAGTATGCGGTTTTGACATTGCAGCATTGAGGGCATGGACTTGTTGGTTTTTGGTCTGCAACACATTGTGGGCTTCGACATTGCGGCGTACGACCATTTTGGCAATGACATAACCGACACTTGTGGCCACCAATACCAATAACAGAATGATTTTATAGTGGGTGTGAGTCGCTGCGCTTGCGGCATCCAATTTGGCAATGATATCTTCCCTGGTCGCATTTAGCATTTTGCTCAATTCCCGCGACACACGCCGCTGAGTGGGAATGAATTCCTGTTGGATAAGAGCCAAAGCGGAGGCGTTGTTGTCCTCCATAATCATTTCGACAATGGCATTTTGCAGCGTTTCACTGTGTTGAATTAAAGGCTTTAACTTTTCCCAATGTTTGGTAGTGTTCGCGTCAACGAATTGTTTCAGTAATTGCTGGCGAGCAATAATAAAATGGCCGGCGGATTCCTTAAAGCGTAAGTATTCGCTATCTCGCGCAAACGCATCTTGCAGTGCGACCATGCGAAATAAAGCCAGGTTGCGCTGATGTGCGGCATCGCGCATGGCAAAAACCAGCTGTCGTTGGGATTCTCCACGATCTAATTGGCGGAGGTTGGCGTTGTTGTTGGAAACCATGGTGAGCCAGATGGCCACAATAGCGAAAAACAACGCAGCGATAGCGAAAAAGCCTATGCCGATAGAGGATTGCGTTTGCGTAGACTGCATCAGGCGAAGAATGGGCCCTAAATGTATCTTAGAAGCGTGCCACAATATTTGCAGCCTGAGAGGATGTTTTTATTAATGACTCACTGTCCTCGTAATGCGGTACTTGTTTGCTGTATCGGCGCTGAGCGAAGAAACTTTATAAATCATCGCAAAGGCTAAAACTTATTGAAATTCATAAAGAATATGAGCAATAAATATTTACAATTAACAAAAAAACACTATGATTTGCCTTTTCGGTTCTTCGATCGCCCAACTTGCACTTTGATATGCCAAATACCACATCTCAAATCACCTGTCGCGAATGGCTGTCTCAATTGGGCCGACAAGATAGCTTTCTTGGCAGGCAAGATCAGACTCCGCTGCTAGATGAAAATCTGCAAGAGTTGGAAGAGGGATTGCAGCGTTTAGAGAAAGATATCGGCTCCCGCCTGCTGCGGTTA
>Ga0209536_100007480_pt1 | contig 16549 bp, 7 predicted proteins | sample DeeMarSeWOR28_12_FD_187461 | JGI IMG/M metagenome (GOLD analysis project Ga0209536, IMG submission 187461) | Marine sediment microbial communities from White Oak River estuary, North Carolina - WOR-2-8_12 (SPAdes) (version 2) | ecosystem: Environmental > Aquatic > Marine > Intertidal zone >... | reverse complement strand
CCTTGTGATCCTTGATTTTTTCTGCCAGCAATTCTGCATATTTATTTGGATGCCACATCATAAATGCTGCTCCAAAACAAGCACTGAATGTTGCCTGTGGTTCCGTTACACCCATTTCCGTACCGGCTACCTTTGCAGTATATCCCGAAATAAAGTGATAACTAGCCTGTTCAGGAGTAAGTTTGCTCACCGGAGGTAATACCCCAAAAGCATCACAGGTAAGGAAGATTATATTTTCCGGATGACCTGCTATACAAGGTATTTGTACATTTTCTATATACTCAATTGGATAGGAGGCCCTTGTATTTTGTGTTATAGAGGTATCTGTGTAATCTACTTCCCTTGTGAATTTGTCATATACCACATTTTCCAGGACCGTACCAAATTTAATGGCATTATATATATCCGGTTCTTTTTCTGCCGAAAGGTTTATAGCCTTTGCATAGCATCCTCCTTCAATATTGAATGTGCCCTTGTCTGTCCAGCAGTGCTCGTCGTCTCCAATTAATCTTCGTTTAGGATCAGCACTTAGCGTGGTTTTCCCTGTTCCGGATAAACCAAACAAAATAGTTACATCATCCTTTTCACCTACATTTGCAGAGCAGTGCATAGGTAATACATTTTCCAAAGGCATCAGATAATTCATAACCGAGAAGATGCCTTTTTTCATCTCACCCGCATACTGTGTTCCAAGAATCACGATTTCTTTGCGTTCCAAATTAAGGTCAACACTTGTTTTAGAAGTCATTTCAGAAGTATACCTGTTAGCCGGGAACCCTCCTGCGTTAAGAACAACATAATCCGGTTCTCCAAAATTTTCCAGTTCTTCTGCAGTTGGCATGATTAACATATTCTGCATAAAGAGGGCGTGATACGCTCTTGTGCATATAATTCTGACTTTAAGCCTGTATTTTGGATCCCAACCGGCAAAAGCATCAACGACATAAAGGTGATCGCAGATATTTAAGAAATCCAAGGCACGTTCATGGTTTACCATAAATGTATGCTCATCCAATCCAATATTGATCGGTCCCCAGTCAATATTATTTTCAGAATCGGGGTGTCTTACGATTCTTTTATCTTTAGGGCTACGGCCCGTTTTTTCGCCGGAGTATGTCATAAGTGCACCTACATTAGAAATGGCAGTGCCCTTTTCTAAGCGAAGTCCTAATTCATAAAGAACCGGAACGCTGCTATTCCTGTAGATCTTTTCTGTTTCTATACCGTATTTTTCAAGATTAAAAGATGTTTTCATTGATTTTTTGTTTTTGAAGATTGTACTTTTCTAAGTAGCGATAATTTAATGATAATTTCTAATTTCCATGCAAAGAAGGCAATAAATCTTTGTAAAAAAGATGACAAATATCATATGCTTCCGGGGAATTGTCGTGATATAAAAAAGTAAGAACATTTTGTGATATTTACCGCTTTTCTTTTTTACTATCTTTGAAAATATGAATGATAACCTTGATCCCACCGGTTCCTCATTTTCGCAAGAGGAATTGGATATTGAACGTGCATTAAGACCTATTACTTTTGATGATTTTACAGGTCAGGAGCAGGTCTTGGAGAACCTGAAGGTTTTTGTGCAGGCGGCCAACCAGCGAAATGAAGCTTTGGATCATACATTATTTCATGGCCCACCGGGATTGGGAAAAACCACGCTGGCGCATATCCTTGCCAATGAATTGGGGGTTGGAATTAAAATCACTTCGGGTCCGGTTTTGGATAAACCGGGAGATCTTGCAGGACTTTTAACCAATCTGGATGAACGAGATGTCTTATTCATTGATGAAATTCATAGGTTAAGCCCAATAGTTGAGGAGTATTTGTACTCTGCAATGGAAGATTATAAAATTGATATCATGATTGAAACCGGCCCAAATGCCAGGTCGGTACAAATTAATTTGAACCCTTTTACATTAATCGGGGCAACCACTCGTTCCGGATTATTAACTGCTCCCATGCGTGCCAGATTTGGAATAACGAGCAGGCTTGAGTACTACAGAACTGAATTATTATCTACTATAGTAATGCGGAGTGCAGATATACTCAAAGTTCCTATTGAGGATGATGCAGCAATTGAAATAGCAGGAAGAAGCAGAGGAACCCCAAGAATCAGTAACGCCTTGCTGAGAAGAGTAAGGGATTTTGCTCAGATCAAAGGTGATGGGAATATTGATATTACCATATCCAGGTATGGATTAAAAGCCCTGAACGTGGATACCCATGGATTAGATGAAATGGATAATAAAATTCTGACTACAATTATTGATAAATTTAAAGGAGGCCCCGTGGGGATTACTACATTGGCTACAGCGGTGTCAGAAAGTGCTGAAACTATTGAAGAAGTCTATGAACCTTTCTTAATTCAGCAGGGATTTATAATGCGAACACCCAGGGGCAGGGAAGTAACCGAATTAGCTTACACCCACCTGGGCAGGATTAAAGGCGGTTCCCAACCCGGTTTGTTTTAGTTTATTTATTGTACGTCAGCCTGACAAATAACTTATAGGTGAAAGACCTCCCAACAATTTCTCAATTTCAGGTTTTCAAGAACAGAAAGACAATTCTAAAAAACCCTTTGCCATTCCACAGGGCTAATTTTGAAAAATATGGAGATATTTTCAAGGTGAACGTTGGTTTTCGAAAGGCTGTTATCTTCACTCGAGATGCTACTATTATAAAGCACATACTTCAAAAACAGCATAAAAATTATGAGAAATCAGAGCTCCAAACCGTAGATCTTGCAAAATATATCGGGCACGGAATCCTGACTTCGAATGGAGAACATTGGCGGGTACACCGTCGCATGGTACAACCTGCATTTCATAAAAAGAAACTCATGGGTTTATTGGGTATCATGAAGCAGGCAATTGACTCAGAATTAAAAAGAATAGAGCCCGGAACAACTCAGGATGTATTTCCTTTAATGGGCGATTTGGCTTTCCAGGTTGTGGCACAAGCCCTTTTTAGCCGGTATGATATTCAGCAAAGCATGGAACAGCTTCAGGATTATACGGAGCGCAACCAAAAGATGTTAATCAGGGAAATGAGACAGCCATATCTCAAATGGTGGTTTAAACTAAGCGGTAAAATTAATAAACACCTGGAGCTCGCCGAACAGGGAAGGAAGATTCTAAATGATATTATCGAAGAGCGAATAGCATCCGGGGAACAGAAGGATGATTTGCTGGACATGCTTTTAAACGCAACCTATGAAGACGGCACACATATGCCCAGGCGGCAATTAATAGATGAAGTCCTGATATTATTTACGGCAGGTCATGAGACCACTGCCAATGCCCTTAGTTTTACGCTTTATCTGTTAGCTAAACACCCTGCTATTCAGGATAAGGTATTAAAGGAAGTTAAAAATATAGACTTGAAGTCTGAAGACCTGATGGAGTGTCTGCCTAAATTAACCTACACAAAACAGTGTATAGAGGAAGCTTTAAGGCTCTATCCGCCTGCTTATGTCATCGATAGAACAGCAATATCGGATGATATTGTGAAGGGACAAAGTTTTCCCAAAGGTTCCCTTGTTTTAATGTCTGTTTACGAATTACACAGAGCATCGGCATTCTGGGATGCACCGGAAGAATTCAATCCGGATCGTTTCGATGTTACTATAAAAAAAGATTATTCTAATTATTACTATCCTTTTGGAGCAGGCCCCAGAATGTGCGTAGGGAACAATTTTGCCATGTACGAAATGATTATTTCCATAGCACAAATCATCAGGAAATTTCAAATCAACACCAACCTTAGAGTTGTGGAAGTTAACCCACTAATATCCTTAAAACCTGTTACTGTGCCTATCAGTTTTGAGCCAAGGTAAACTTTCTGATTTGCTTGATCGCTTAATGCCATTTTGGAATAATCAGTTAATTTAGTCGAAATCATGGGTTCTGGATGTTTTGAAAACAAGGAAACACGCCGGATAAGTCCGGTTATTTCCATTTGTATAAATTATATCTTAGATTGATGGTAAAAAGGAAGCCTCTTTCCGAATAATTTAGGGTCTATTGTTGAATATAAAAAGAAAACATTCACACTTAATTAAAGCTGAAGCCAAGCGCCTCGGTTTTTTGACTTGTGGCTTTTCAAAAGCAGAATTCTTAGAGGAAGAGGCACCCCGGTTAGAGAAGTGGCTGAAGAACAATATGCATGGGGAGATGAAGTATATGGAGAACCACTTTGACAAACGCCTGGATCCTCGCTTGTTGGTAGATGGTGCGAAATCTGTTATTTCGCTCCTACTGAATTATTATCCTCAGGAAATTCAAAACGAAGACACCTATAAAGTCTCCAAGTACGCCTATGGGCAAGATTACCATCATGTTATCAAATCCAAATTAAGGCAACTTCAGGAATTCATCACAGAAGAGATTGGGGAAGTATATGGCAGGGCCTTTGTAGATTCTGCCCCTGTGCTCGACAAGGCATGGGCAGCCAAAAGTGGCCTGGGCTGGATGGGGAAACATTCCAATCTTCTTACACAGCAAATAGGTTCCTTTTACTTTATTGCAGAGCTGATAGTGGATCTGGAACTGGAATACGATGCCCCGGTCACAGATCATTGCGGGAGTTGCACTGCCTGCATAGATGCCTGTCCAACAGAAGCTATTGTGGAGCCCTATGTAGTAGATGGCAGTAAATGTATTTCTTATTTTACTATAGAGCTTAAGAATGAAATTCCGGCTTCTGTAAAAAATAAGTTTGACGACTGGATCTTTGGTTGTGATATCTGCCAGGATGTATGCCCCTGGAATAGATTTTCGAAACCCCACGCAGAACCGCTTTTTAATCCGAATCCGGAACTTTTAACGATGACGAAAAAGGACTGGGAAGAAATTACGGAAGACGTTTTTAAGAAGGTTTTTCAGAAATCCGCGGTTAAGCGCACGAAATTTTCAGGTTTAAAGCGAAACATAAAATTTCTGGAATAAGGCACCTTTGGAACTATAACGTTTTCGAAGCTAAAATAAAGAAGTTTTAAATAAGATTTTATTGTTAACAAAGATAAAGAGCTATATTGAAGGTCTGTTTACCAAGTATTTACAATAGAGTTAAATTTGTTTTATCTACACAACAAGTACTATGAAGATCATAAAACCCGAGTTAAGTTTTTGGCAGATATTCAATATGAACGTCGGTTTTCTCGGCATCCAATTCAGTTTTGGGTTACAACAGAGTGCGATCAACCCTATTTTCCTTTTTTTAGGTGCACCCGAAGATATGCTGCCAATATTAAATATTGCCGGCCCGGTTACTGGTTTGATCATTCAACCGCTCATCGGGGCAATTTCTGATAAAACATGGTCACCTCGGTGGGGTCGTAGAAAACCATTTTTTCTAATCGGGGCCATAATTGGAAGTTTGTGCTTGTTCGCATTTCCATTAAGTCCGGCGCTATGGTTCGCTGTTGGGTTACTTTGGATTTTAGATGTGGGTAACAACATGGCGATGGAACCTTACAGGGCCTTTGTAGGTGACAAGTTGCCTAGTAGACAACTGAGTTTGGGCTATCAAATGCAGAGTCTTTTTGTTGGTGCAGGTATTGTGCTTGCCAATGCTTCTATTTTCCTGTTCCAGGATTGGTTTGGTGGAGATGCCGGTTCTGAGGTGGCAGGATCGATTCCTAAATGGTTGTACTATTCCTTTTTTATTGGTTCGGTATTGTCTGTAACCACAATTTTATGGTCTGTACTTAAAACTCCGGAGATTCCACCAAGCGACGAAGAACTTGAGGTAATCAATGCACATAAGAAATTGGCTTTTGCCGAACGTTTTAAAATGCCATTTATCGAAATTGCTAAAGCGGTAAGGGAAATGCCGAGGTTTATGTGGAAACTCTCAGTCGTATATCTATTCCAATGGTATGCGTTATTTGTTTATTGGCAGTTTATAACACCATTGTTTATGAAAACTATGGGATATGATCTCTCATCGGCAGCTGCTCAATCTGCAAAAATGAGTACAACTTATAATATTGCAACTGTTGTTGTTGCTTTGGCCCTGGTTCCACTGACGTTAAAGTTTGGTGGAAAGAAAATTTATGCAGTAAGTTTATTTGGTACCGGATTGGCGTTAATGAGCATACCATATATTTCAGATCCAATTTATGTACTGTTTCCAATGGTGCTTTTCGGTATCGGTTGGGCCGCTATGATGGGTATTCCTTATACTATGGTCTCTAACATAGTGCCTCAGGAGCGGCGTGGTGTGTATATGGGTATTTTGAATATGATGATTGTTATTCCTATGGGAATTGAAACACTTACCTTCGGGCCAATCTTTAAGCTATTCCTGGGAGGTAATGCCGTAAACGCAATGCTCTTTGGAGGCACATTCTTTATTATTGCAGCAATTTTAGCTCTGCGCCTGAACGTAACTGCTGAAAAGAAACGGTAATAAGGGAATACCGTAAATCAAAAATTCAAAAGCCCTTTTACTTGGTGCGTCAATACTTTATTGGATTCTTTGTTTCAGTAAGAATTATTAAAGTCCCGTAAATATCATCCAAACATTGATGTAATTTTAATTGTATTCAAAGATATGTTTGTATCCAAAGAAATACTCTTAAATTTGATACTCAAAATGAATCCATGTCCGAAGAAAAGAAAAGAAGGGAGGCATTAATCTATCATGCGAAGCCACAGCCCGGCAAAATTAAAGTTGTACCTACAAAGCCTTATGCCACCCAGCGCGATTTGGCTCTTGCCTACTCCCCGGGCGTAGCAGAACCTTGCCTGGAAATTAAAAAGGATAAGGAAAATGTCTATAAATATACCGCCAAGGGAAATATTGTAGCCATTATTTCCAATGGCACAGCGGTTCTTGGGCTGGGTGATATTGGACCCGAGGCTTCCAAGCCTGTCATGGAAGGCAAGAGTTTATTATTTAAAATTTTTGCGGACATAGACGGAATAGACATAGAACTGGATACAAAAGATGTAGATAAATTTGTAGAAACCGTAAAGATCATAGCACCCACCTTTGGGGGAATAAACCTGGAAGATATTAAAGCTCCTGAAGCTTTTGAAATTGAGCGCAGATTAAAGGAAGAGCTGGATATTCCGGTGATGCATGACGATCAGCACGGGACAGCGATTATTTCGGCGGCAGCATTGTTAAATGCATTGGAAATAGCGAAAAAGAAAATTGATAAAGTAAAAATCGTGGTAAGTGGAGCAGGGGCTGCAGCGGTTTCATGTACGAGGCTATACAAAGCCTTTGGAGCGATTTCGGAGAATATTGTTATGTTGGATAGCAAAGGTGTAATTCGCGAAGATGCGGAAAACCTTAGCCCGGAAAAACGTGAGTTTGCTACAAAGCGGAAGATAGATACCTTAGAGGAAGCTGTGCTGGACGCAGATGTTTTTATAGGTCTTTCAATTGCTGATATCCTCACGCCAGAGATGCTTAAGTCAATGGCAAAAGACCCTATTGTCTTTGCTATGGCCAATCCGGACCCTGAGATAAACTATAAACTGGCCTGCAGAACCAGAGGTGATGTTATTATGGCCACGGGAAGATCTGACCATCCTAATCAGGTAAATAATGTCCTGGGCTTTCCTTTTATTTTTCGCGGGGCACTGGATGTCAGGGCAACCAAAATTAACGAAGCAATGAAAATGGCTGCCGTAAAAGCATTGTCTGAACTTACCAAGCAACCGGTTCCGGAACAGGTAAATATTGCTTATGGCGAAACCAGATTAACCTTTGGCAAAGATTATATAATACCAAAACCTTTTGATCCAAGGCTTATAGCGGAAATACCCCCGGCGGTGGCACAAGCAGCTATGGACAGTGGTGTTGCCAAAGAACCTATTGAAGACTGGAACAGATATAGGGAGGAACTCCTTAAAAGATCCGGAGATGATAATAAAGTAATGCGCCTGCTGATGAATAGGGCCAAGAGCAACCCAAAAAAGATTGTTTTTGCGGAAGCGAATCATCTTGATGTGTTAAAAACAGCTCAAATTGCACATGAAGAAGGGATTGCAACTCCTATCCTGTTAGGAAATAAAGAGGTAATACTGGAATTGAAAAAGGAATTGGAATTTGATGCAGATGTATTGATTATTGATCCTAAGGACGAAGATTCAGAAGGGAAAAGAAAGAGTTACGCTGCCAAATTTTTCGAAGCCAGAAAAAGGAGTGGGGTTACTTTATACGGGGCAAACACCAAAATGAGAGAGCGCAATTATTTTGGGGCAATGATGGTTATGGAAGGTGATGCGGATGGTATGATTTCCGGGCATTCAAGGGCTTACGCCAATGTGGTGAAACCAATTTTTGAAGTTATAGGAAAGGCAAACAATGTTTCGAAAGCGGCAACAGCACATATTATGATTACCCAGAGGGGCCCCCTGATCCTCTCTGATACTTCCATAAATATTGATCCAAATTCAGAAGAATTAGCTGAAATTGCCCGGATGACAGCTAATCTTGGCCTGGCATTTGGTTTTGACCCTGTTTTGGCACTTCTTTCCTATTCCAATTTTGGCTCTTCCAATCATCCGCATGCGGTTAAAGTAAGAGAAGCGATTAAGATATTACATGCAAGAAATCCGGAATTAGTGGTAGATGGAGAAATACAAACAGATTTTGCACTGAATAAAAAACTGCGAAAAAGCCAGTTTCCTTTTTCAACACTCGGGGGTAAAAAAGTGAATACCTTGATATTCCCAAATCTTGAATCTGCCAATATTACCTACAAACTTCTGAAAGAGCTTCATGCCGGAGATTCAATAGGTCCTATTATGCTGGGTCTTAGAAAGGCTGTGCATGTTTTGCAATTAGGTGCCAGTGTGGAGGAAATGGTAAATATGACTGCTGTTGCGGTTATAGATGCTCAGGAGCGTGAGAAAAGGCGAAAGGTAAAAATGAAACAGAACAACCAGCCAGATTAATAAAACAAATCAATTACAAATACAGCACGAATGATTACCCATCTAAAAGGCAGGCTTGTAGAAAAGAATCCCACTTACGTGGTAATAGAATGTGCCGGTGTTGGCTACTTCGTAAACATTTCACTCCATACGTTTTCAAAGATTTCAGATTCAGAAAACATTCAGCTCTATACTCATTTACAAATAAAGGAAGACTCGCATACGCTATATGGGTTTGCGGAAAACTCTGAAAGAGAAATATTCAGGTTATTATTGTCCGTATCCGGTATCGGATCAAATATAGCAAGGACGATGCTTTCTTCACTCACCCCCTTTCAGATTAGAGACGCAATTGCCTGTGGGGATGTTCCTACAATTCAGGCTGTCAAGGGTATAGGCGCCAAAACAGCACAACGGGTAATTTTAGACCTAAAAGACAAGATTTTAAAAATCTATGATCTGGATGAAGTTTCACAAAATTCAAACAATACAAATAAAGAAGAAGCGTTATCTGCTTTAGAGGTTCTCGGGTTTGTCCGGAGGCAGTCAGAAAAGGCTGTGGACAAGGTTTTGGCTCAGGACCCCTCACTAAGCGCAGAGGACATTATAAAACACGCGCTTAAAAATTTGTAATAAGTTTGAAAAAAGGGGCAAAATCAAATCTTAAATCATTTTCATTTAAGCTTTTTTTACTATCCTTCATTTTTCTAGGAGTTTGGAATACTACACAGGCCCAGGAGACTAATGAACAGGAGACAGATTCTGTACAGGTAGATTCGGTTCAGACAGGATTTGCTCTGGGTAGAATTGCAATGGAAAACCCCAATAGCATTGTTTCCAAATATACCTATGACCCCAAACTGGATATGTATATATATTCCGAGATGGTGGGGGATTTTGATATTAGCTACCCAATTATACTTACACCGGAACAGTATTTGGATCTTGTTCAACAAGAAAACATGAAGTCCTATTTCAAAGAGAAAATAGATGCCTTCTCAGGGAAAAAAGAAGGCTCCGAGGAAGCCCGGAAAAACCTGCTTCCAAATTTTTATGTTAACAGCGGATTTTTTGAAACCATTTTTGGGGGCAATACTATTGAAGTTATCCCCCAGGGATCTGTTGCGATGGACCTCGGTGTTATTTGGCAAAAAAATGACAATCCTGCTCTTTCTCCAAGAAACCGTACCAATCTCTCATTTGATTTTGATCAGCGGATTAGTTTAAGCTTGCTGGGTAAAATTGGTGAGCGTTTGCAGGTAACTGCCAATTACGATACGGAGGCCACTTTCGATTTTCAGAATTTAATAAAGTTAGATTATACGCCCACTGAAGATGATATAATAAGAAAAATTGAGGTAGGTAATGTGAGCTTTCCTTTAAATAGTTCATTGATCAGAGGGGCTCAGAGCCTTTTTGGTGTAAAAACACAATTGCAATTTGGCAGGACCACGATAACCGCGGTCTTCTCGGAGCAACAATCTCAAAACAGTTCGGTAGTGGCTCAGGGTGGAGGCACCTTGAATGATTTTGAATTATCTGCTCTGGACTACGATGAGGACAAACACTTTTTTCTGGCCCAGTTTTTTAGAGATCAGTATGATGACGCTTTAACCAATTACCCCTTTATTAAAAGTCAGGTTCAAATAACCCGTCTCGAGGTTTGGGTTACAAACAGAGGTCAGCAAACGCTTAACGTCAGGAACATAGTTGCTATTCAGGATTTAGGCGAGGCCCTTAAGGATAATACCAGGATTGGAATTGCAAATGGCGAACCGGCAGGATTTTTTAACACCTCAGCTACTAACCAGGAATTACCAAGAAATAATGCAAATGACTACGACCCTCAATTAATCGATAATGGGGGAGTTTTAAACTCCAACATTAGAGATATTGCCACAGTAGATGATGGTTTTGACATAAATACGGGATATCAGGTAAATCAGGGATTTGACTATGCCATTTTGGAAAACGCGAGAAAACTGGAAACAGGGAGAGATTACCAGTTCGATTCACAATTGGGATATATTTCTCTGAACCAGCGCTTAAGCAATGATGAAGTGCTGGCAGTAGCCTTTCAGTACACTTATAATGGTGAAATTTTTCAGGTTGGGGAATTTGCCAATGGAGGCATAGACGCAACTTCGGTCTCACCTGGTGTTGAGGTACCTCAAATTAGTAACAATACGCTGGTCCTTAAATTATTAAAGAGTAACATTACCAATGTGGCCGATCCTATCTGGGATCTAATGATGAAAAACATATATGCAACTGGTGCTTTTCAACTTAGTCAGGAAGATTTCAAGTTTAATATTTTATATTCAGATCCGACCCCCAGAAATTATATCTTACCTGTGGTTGAAGGACCTGGTTCCGGATGGCCCGATGAAAATTCGCCGGAAGGAGCATTGCAGGATAGAATTCTTCTGGATGTCTTTAATCTGGACCGCCTGAATGCTTTTAATGATGTTCAGAGAGGCGGAGATGGATTCTTCGATTTTGTTCCGGGTATTACGGTGAACACGCAGAATGGTCTAATTCTATTTACCAAGGTAGAACCTTTTGGAGAGTTTTTATTTGATGTCCTGGGTGGTGGTGACTATGATGTAGAAAATGATCAGGGATATAACGAAAACCAGCAAAAGTATGTTTTTAGAAATATGTATGCCCTCACCAAAGCCGCTTCTTTGCAGGATGCTGAGAAAAACAGGTTCAAACTTAAAGGGCGCTATAAATCGGAAGGATCCAGCGGTATCCCTATAGGTGCTTTTAATGTGCCCAGGGGATCTGTCCGTGTAACCGCAGGCGGCCGTCAATTGCAGGAAGGAATAGATTACACGGTAAATTACCAGGCTGGAACGGTTCAGATATTAGACCCCAGTTTACAGGCTTCAAATACACCAATAAATATTTCTGTAGAAAACAATGCAATTTTTGGCCAGCAAACCAGAAGATTCACCGGTTTTAATATTGAACACCAATTCAATAAGAACTTTATTTTGGGAGGAACTTTTCAAAACCTGAATGAAAGGCCACTGACTCAGAAGTCTAATTATGGTGTTGAACCAGTAAATAATAGCATTTTTGGTCTTAATGCAAATTTTTCGACAGAAGTTCCTTTTCTAACCAGGCTTGTAAATAAATTACCTAATATAGATACGGATGTAGCCTCTAATGTATCTGTTCGCGCGGAAGCCGCATACCTCAACCCAAACTCTCCTAAAAATGCCGACTTTCAAGGGGAAACCACAACATATTTAGATGATTTTGAAGGTGCTCAGGCCCTCATAGATATCCGTTCGTCATTAGGTTGGTCATTGGCCAGCACGCCCGTAGAGTTTCAGATAGATGGAGAGCAGGATTTCGAAACAGGTTTTGAAAGGGCAAAAATGGCCTGGTATACTATAGACCCTATTTTTTATACAAACCAGCGTCCTTCGGGGATTAATGATGATGATATATCTACAAATGAGACGCGCAGGGTTTTTATTGATGAAGTATTTCCACAGACAGATATAGCCCAGGGACAAACTACAGTCCAGAATACTTTTGATATGGCTTATTATCCAAATCAGAAAGGGCCTTATAATGCCAGTACTACTTTCGATGGTCTGCAACCCGACCAAAAATGGGCAGGTATGATGCGTTCTTTAAGTAGTACAAATTTTGAACAATCAAATGTTGAGTTTGTTCAATTCTGGGTCATGGATCCTTATGTAGATGGCATAGCTACCGGCCCCGGTGAGTTGGTTATAAATTTGGGAAATATTTCAGAGGACATTCTTAATGATGGAAGAAAACAATATGAAAACGGTCTGCCCGGCGTAGACAGTAATGATCTCACTACACCTACTCCTTGGGGGGTAGTGCCGGCTACCCAGTCTTTGGTTTATGCTTTTGATGCCAGTGAAACTAACCGATCACTACAGGATATTGGTTTTGATGGCCTTGATAATAGTCAGGAAGCAGCACAGGGCTACAATGGACCACCAGAAGATCCAGCACTTGATAATTTTCAGTACTATCTGAATAGGGAAGGGGGTATTTTAGAGCGCTACCTCGACTTTAATAATACCGAGGGAAATTCACCTGTTACTGTAACAAATACTGACAGGGGATCTACAACCCTGCCCGATGTGGAAGACGTTAACCGCGACCTTACCATGAATACAATTAACAGCTATTTCGAGTATCGCATTCCCATTAAACCTAACACCACGATTAACGATCTCTATGTAACAGATATCAGTGAAGGAACTACCCCTGATTTACCAAACGGAACACAACTAAACCGTCGATGGATTCAATACAAGATTCCATTAAGTGATTTTACAGATGCAATAGGCGGGGTAACGGATTTTAGATCTATCAGTTTTATGCGGATGTATCTTACGGGCTTTACGGATGATGTAGTTTTACGATTTGCCACCCTGGATCTTGTACGTATCGATTGGAGAACTTATTTAAAAACTCTTTCCTCGGATAATGATGACCCATCAGATGATGCCACAGTCGTGGATGTTAACACGGTGAATATAGAAGAGAATAATTCCAGAACTCCTATTCCTTATGTTTTGCCCCCCGGTGTCCTTAGAGAGCAATTAAATAATAATAACACCATCATTCGTCAAAATGAACAGTCTTTATCTTTCAAGGTAGAGAATCTTGAACCTCAGGACTCCCGGGGTGTCTTTAAAAATGTAAATATTGATGTTCGGCAATACAAAAAGTTAAAGATGTTTTTGCATGCGGAGAAGATTGTGAATTCTGATTACCTGGATGACGATGTACCTCTGGTTGCGTTTCTTAGGATAGGGACAGATTTCTCTGAAAATTTTTATCAAATAGAAGTCCCTTTAAAATTTACGCCGTTTGGTTCTACTACTCCGGAAGAAATATGGCCGGAAATAAATGAATTGGATATTGCCCTGAGTGACCTTACGAAAATTAAATCTCAAGGTATAGCGGACCAATCCTTGAATGAACTTAATTTTTATGAAATAATAGATGGGGAAGTAGTTGCAGTTGATGAGTTTGCTCCAAGAGAATTAGGGCAGATTCGAATAGGAATAAGGGGTAACCCATCAATAGGAACACTGCGAAGTGCGATGCTGGGTGTAAAGAATATCGATAACCTACCGGCTCGTGGTGAAGTTTGGTTTAACGAATTGCGCATGGCAGGCTTAGATAATAATGGCGGATGGGCTGCACTTGCTGCTGTTGATGCAAACCTTGCAGATTTTGCTAATGTCACTGCTACGGGGGGTAAAAGTACTCCGGGATTTGGCTCTGTAGATCAAAGGCCAAATGAACGCTCCAGAGAGGATGCCGTAGCTTATGATGTGGTTACAAATGTATCTCTCGGACAACTTCTTCCTAAAAAATGGAATGTACAAATTCCTTTCAACTATGGAGTTTCGGAGCAATTAATAACCCCTGAATTTGATCCTGTATATGACGATTTAAAGCTTGAAGACAGGATCGACGCGGCAAATACAAAGGAAGAAGAGGAGGAAATAAGGGAACAGGCAGAAGACTATACAAAGAGGACAAGTATAAACTTTATTGGGGTACGAAAAAACAGGGGCCCTGAAGCCAAGTCCCATATTTATGATATTGAAAATTTTACATTTAATTACTCCTACAACGAAACAGAACACAGGGATTTTGAGGTGGCAAGTTTAAAGGATCAGAATATAAAGACAGGATTTGTATATAACTATAATTTTAAACCTGCTTCCGTAGCTCCTTTTGAAAAACAGGATTCCCTGTTTACCGGGAGTTATTTGAAATGGTTGAAAGAAATGAATTTTAATTTGTTGCCAACCAGCTTTTCAGTCCAGTCAGATTACAATCGTCAATTCAATCAGCAGCGTTTCAGGGATGTTCTGGAGGCTGGTGTGGATAAGCTTCCATTGCCATTACTGCAACAAAGGAACTATCTTTTTAATTGGCAATATGCCCTTAATTATAGTTTGTCCAAATCTTTGCGCCTTAATATTACGGCTTCTAACAATAATATTGTTCGTAACTACTTTACGGAGGATGGGAACCCGGATTCAGATATTAACCGCGATCTGAATATCTGGAATGGCTTCTTCGACATAGGAGAACCTAACCGCCATGCCCAGCAATTTCAGCTCAATTATGATATTCCACTTAACAAGATACCTATTCTGGACTTTGTAAATGCGCAATATACGTACACCAGTAACTTTGATTGGCAACGGGGGGGTGATGCCTTAAATGAAGTTGTCCAGGATGCCCTTGGAGATCCTAATGCTGTTATTAATACTATTCAAAATGCCAATACTCATACTATCACCGCCGCTTTAAGTATGCAACGTTTATATGACCAGATAGGGCTTAAAAGGAGGGATGGCAAGGGAAATGCCGGTACTGCTCCTGTTCGGCTCGATAAAGCGGGAAACCCGGCTGCCGGGCAGGAAAAACCAAAAAAGAAAAGTAGTGGTGCATTCAATACTGTTGTTGATATAGTAACAATGGTGAAGCGTATCAACGTAAATTACAGAGAGAATAATGGTACGGTTTTGCCCGGATATACGCAGTCTATCGGGTTTATCGGAACAACAAGGCCGTCATTGGGTTTTGTCTTCGGAAGCCAGAAAGATGTGCGCTTTGAAGCGGCCCGCAACGGCTGGCTTACCCCTTATAACGAGTTCAATGAACAATTTATAAAACGAACTAACAAACAACTGAATATTACGGCTACGGCGCAGCCGGTCAGGGATTTGACCATTGATTTATTGGCAGACAGGCAATTTTCCAGCAGTTTGCAGGAGAATTTTGAGATCAATGATGGGGTGTATACACCTCAGACACCGAACACTTTTGGAAACTTCAGTATATCAACTATAATGATTGGCACATCGTTTAGTAAAAGTGATGAATTTCAATCGAAGAATTTTGAAACGTTCAAAAATAATAGAATTGTCGTAGCAGAGAGGTTATTCTCGGACAGGTCGAGTCCGGATGAAGGCGTAGATGAAAATGGATACCCTTTGAGGTATGGCCCTACCAGCCAGGATGTGATTTTACCGGCCTTCTTTGCCGCCTACACCGGTCAGGATGTAAACAGAGTTAATCTGGATGCTTTTAGGGAAATACCTGTTCCTAACTGGAATATTAAGTATACCGGGTTAATGCGGATTAAATCGTTTAAAAAGAAGTTCAAACGATTTTCTCTGAGCCATGGTTATCGTTCTGCATACAGTATAAATACATTCCAAACCAACCTCGAGAGATCACAGCTTGAAAATGACAATCTCCCTCCGATTAATCAGGAAACACAGGATTATCTTCCTGAGAATATTATTAACAATGTGGTTCTTACAGACCAGTTTAATCCTTTAATAAGGGTAGATTTTGAAATGCAAAATTCATTAAGCGTTGTGGCAGAAGTAGGCACAGACAGAGCTTATTCCTTTAGCTTCGATAATAATTTGCTTACTGAGATAAATGGCCAGGACTATACATTGGGACTGGGATATCGTTTCAAGGATGTAAAATTTGTAACAAATGGTGGTGGGCAAAAGCAGCGTTTGTGTCTGGCGCGAAGCCTGGCCATGGAGCCTGAGGTAATTCTGCTCGACAACCCAACATCAGGACTGGATCCCATTTCAACAGCT
>Ga0209536_100007479_pt1 | contig 16549 bp, 10 predicted proteins | sample DeeMarSeWOR28_12_FD_187461 | JGI IMG/M metagenome (GOLD analysis project Ga0209536, IMG submission 187461) | Marine sediment microbial communities from White Oak River estuary, North Carolina - WOR-2-8_12 (SPAdes) (version 2) | ecosystem: Environmental > Aquatic > Marine > Intertidal zone >... | reverse complement strand
ACAGCCTAAGGAAAGGAGGTGAGATATAATAGTTGTTGACTATCACAATAATCCAGAGACAATCAACACCCATTAAATTCAGAGAAAGGAGAGAAAAAAAATGAGACATGGTGATATTTCTTCCAGCAAAGACTGTGTAGGCACAATGGTTGTAAATTATGGAATGCCTCGCTTTCACACCAAAAAAGAGATTATCGATAATTGTCACGCAATAGCTACGTATATGGAGGGCGTGAAAGTGGGTCATCCGGGCTTAGATTTAATCATTTTCCCAGAATACAGCACCGAAGGGATCCTTTATGATCCTGATGAATGTATGGATTTATCGGCTGTTATTCCTGGTGAAGAGACGGAAATCTTTGCTGAGGCGTGTAAGAAAAATGACCTCTGGGGGGTCTTTTCCCTGACGGGGGAGAAACATGAGGAGCATCCTAAAAAAGTGCCATATAACACACTGATACTAATGAACAACAAGGGTAAAATCGTTCAGAAGTACAGAAAAATTATGCCATGGTGCCCCATTGAAGGATGGTATCCCGGAGATCGAACCTATGTTACTGAAGGGCCTAAAGGCCTGAAAATCAGCCTGATCATCTGTGACGACGGCAATTACCCGGAAATTTGGCGTGACTGTGCCATGAGAGGCGCGGAATTGATCGTGCGCTGCCAGGGTTACATGTATCCTCCGAAACAACAACAGGTAATGATGGCATGTGCTATGGCATGGGCCAACACCTCTTACGTAGCAGTGGCAAATTGTGCCGGATGGGATGGAGTATACTACTACTTCGGGCATTCTAACCTTGTTGGCTTCGACGGCAGGGTATTGGGTGAATGCGGAGAATCACCTATGGAAAATCAATATGCCGAGCTATCTGTCAGTGCTATAAGGGATGCCCGAAAGAACTGGCAGTCCCAGAATCACCTGTTTAAATTGCTGCATCGGGGTTACACAGGATGTATAAATTCAAAGGAAGATGAAAAAGGCGTACCTGAATGTCCCTATGAGTTCTACCGTAATTGGGTTAATGATCCTGTAAAAACAAGGGCTAAAGTAGAAGAAATTACGAGAGCTTCCGTTGGAACCTCCGAGTGCACGATTCGTGGCATTCCGTGCTAGCCAACCATTGAGATTTAATCCCTATTTTACCAAAAGCCCTATCTCAAATTAAGATAGGGCTTTTTCAAGTCAGTTAAAAGGATGGCGAGATATGGCAGAAAAAGAAGTTGTTGAAACATCTGAAGCACAAATCGCTGTTCACTGGCAAGAGGAGCAATACTATTATCCTTCTAGGGAATTCATTGCCCAGGCCAATATGACCGATGCCGGGATCTTCGAACGATTCAGTTTGGACAACTTTCCCAATTGTTTCAAGGAGTATGCGGATCTTCTCGACTGGTATGAGTACTGGGATACTATGCTGGATACCAGCGACGCACCCTGCTGGAAATGGTTTGTCGGAGGCAAGATCAACGCCAGTTATAACTGCGTGGATCGTCATTTGACCAAGAACAAAAACAAGACCGCCATCCATTTTGTTCCCGAACCCGAAGACGAAAAGGTCGAACACATCACGTATCAGGAACTTTATGTCCGGGTAAATGAGTTTGCGGCGTTGTTGAGGGATTTTGCGGGCTTAAAAGCCGGAGATCGCGTCACTCTCCACATGCCGATGATCGCCGAGCTTCCCATCACCATGCTGGCCTGCGCCCGTCTCGGGGTTATCCATTCTGAGGTGTTTGGTGGATTCAGCGGGAGAGCATGTGCGGATCGAATTGTCGATTCCGGGAGTAACGTCCTGATCACATCGGATGCCTATTACCGGGCCGGGAATCTGCTCAATCACAAAGAAAAGGCGGATGTGGCGGTTGATCTGGCCGAGAAGGACGGCCAGAAGGTGGACAAGGTGCTTGTCTGGCAGCGTTATCCGGGGAAAAGTTCAAGCGAGACGCCCATGGTGGAAGGTCGCGATTATTTTGTAAACGACGTTTTGAAAGACTACTATGGTCAACGTATCGATCCGGTTCCCATGCCCGCTGAGGCCCCGCTGTTTTTGATGTACACCAGCGGTACAACCGGTAAACCGAAAGGCTGCCAGCATGGAACCGGTGGTTACCTTGCCTATGTAGCCGGCACTTCCAAATACGTTCAGGACATCCACCCGGAGGACGTCTACTGGTGTATGGCCGACATCGGTTGGATTACGGGACATTCCTATATCGTCTACGGTCCTCTGGCACTTTGCGCATCGTCGGTCGTCTACGAAGGTGTGCCCAACTATCCGGATCCGGGGCGCCCCTGGCGGATCGCTCAAAACCTGGATGTCAACATTTTCCACACTGCACCCACCGCCATCCGGGCTCTGCGCAAAATCGGCCCCGATGAACCCGCCAAATATAATTATAAATTCAAACACATGACCACCGTCGGCGAACCCATCGAGCCGGAAGTTTGGAAATGGTACTACGAGGTCGTCGGCAAGGGTAAAGCCGCCATCGTCGATACCTGGTGGCAGACGGAAACCGGGGGTTTCCTGTGCAGCACGATGCCGGCCGTAACTCCCATGAAACCCGGCAGTGCCGGTCCGGGCATGCCGGGGATCCATCCGATCATCTACGATGATGAAGGCAACGTGATTGCCTCCGGCGCCGGTAAAGCCGGAAATATTTGCATCCAGAATCCCTGGCCCGGTGGTTTTCAGACCATTTGGGGCGATCGTGACCGGTTCGTCCAGACTTATTATGCGCGGTACTGCAAAGATCCCAAGAGTAAAGACTGGCGCGATTGGCCTTATATGACCGGGGATGCCGCGGTTGAGGCGCAAGACGGATATTATCGCATCCTGGGCCGTATTGACGATGTGATTAACGTGTCCGGTCACCGTCTGGGAACCAAGGAAATCGAATCGGCGGCGCTGGTTGTTGAAGAAGTCGCCGAAGCGGCAGTGGTTCCGGTGGCCCATGAAATTAAGGGCAGGGAACCGGACCTCTATGTTGCCTTGAAACCCGGATTGGAAGCGTCTGAAGAATTAGCAAAGAAAATATCGGATACGATCAGCGAAGAAATCGGCAAAATCGCCAAGCCGCGAAAAGTTTGGATCGTCAAGGATATGCCCAAAACCCGCTCGGGGAAAATCATGCGACGGGTGCTGGGTGCAATTTCCAACAATAAAGATGTTGGAGACGTTACGACCCTAGCCAACCCGGAGATCGTTGAAGAAATTAAACAAATGGCTCAAAAAGGTTAACGCTGGTGGTTACAAAAATCTAAGCGGGAAGCACCGGTCCGAATGCGAACGTTGCATCAGAGTCGAGATAACCATATTCACGGGTTGCGCCGCCGAATTCAAAAACGGGCGCAGCGAACTGACGTCGAATTTCCGAAGCTTCCCAAATACTGCCGCGTGCGTTGCGAATAGCTTCCCGCTAGATTGTTCTCGATAGCAGGCAACACGATGAGTTAATAGGTGTCTAGTGCAAAGGAGGTGATGCCGTCCCAAAAACATCGACGGAGGAGATGAATCACAAGTTGTCTATTACTTAGTGAAAGGAGAAAAGCATGGGAACTCATGTTTATTGGCTGTTCTTTTTTGTTCTCCTTTATTGGGGATACTGCATTACCATTGGTGTGCGTGGTTACCTGATAGCCAAGAAAGGGACCGACTACTTCATTGCCGGTCGCTCGCTCAACATCTGGGTATTTGTGCTGGCGGCCACGGCGACCTCCTTTAGCGGCTGGACGTTTGTCGGTCACCCGGCCCTGATGTGGCGGGATGGGCTGCCCTACGGGTATGCATCTTTTTATGTGCTGACCATCCCGTTTACGGGCGTGCTTTTTCTGAAGCGCCAGTGGCTGATCGGCAAACGCTATGGTTTTGTTACCCCAGGGGAGATGTATCATGGATATTTTAACTCAGAGGCCATGCGTATTCTGACGGTCATCGTGGCGCTGTTTTTCAGTATTCCCTACCTGGGAATTCAGCTGCGGGCCTCGGGTGTTCTGTTTAACATTTTAACCGACGGCTTATTTTCGGTCAATGTCGGCATGTGGCTGCTGGCCATTGTCGTTTTGCTGTATGTGGCTCTGGGCGGTCTGCGTTCAGTGGCCTACGTGGACACGGCTCAGTGCATTCTGCTCTGGTCTGGAATTATTGCCCTGGGATTTATCGCAGCCAGTTTTTCCGGCGGCTGGGATTCGCTGACATCCAAATACGGCGATGTCGTGGCCTGGATTAACAGCGGCGGCTCGGCGGTACCCCAATGGGCGGATCCGGAGGCGGTCAAAGTCTTTCTGGCCAACAAAAAATCCATCATCAATCTGACACCAGCCGGGTATTCCAACCTGGTGGCTGTGCCGGGCGTCATCCAGTTTGTGCCGTCCCAGGCCACAGCCGTGGGCGGTACCTGGACCGGTTTTATGGTTTTAACCTACATGTTTGCGCTGATGGGGATTCACGCCTCACCGGCTTTTTCGATGTGGGCTTTTGCCAACAAAAACCCAAGGCCTTTTCCTCTGCAGCAAGTGTGGGCCTCCACCCTGGGGATCGGGTTTGCCCTGTTCATCTTCACCACCATGCAAAGCATGGGCGGCTGGGTCCTGTCATTGTATAAACCCGACGGGGCTGCTGAAACCATCCTGCCCCTTGCCAACCTGGTGGGTGGCAAACAGGCCAACCTGGTGCCCTATTTGATACATTTGATGAAGGATACGGCCCCGTTTGCCGTGGGTCTGCTGGCCATCTGCGCACTGGCGGCCATGCAATCCACCGGCGCAGCCTACATGTCGACTGCCAGCGGTATGCTGACCCGCGACATCGTCAAACGCTTCATCAAAAAGGACATGTCCGAAACCGGTCAGACTTACTGGGGCCGCATCACCGTTCTGATCGTGGTCGGTTCGGCCTTGATTTTCGCCAGCCTTGTGCCGGGGGCCATCGTGATGCTGGGCGCCTTTGCGACCTCTTACGGGTTTATGATGTATCCGGCCCTGATTGCGGTCTGTTACTGGAAATTCCTCACCCGCCAGGGAGTGGTCGCCGGGCTGGTCTGCGGAATGATTGCGGTATTTTTAACCTTCAGATTCGATCTTGGACTCCCCTGGGGCTACAATCCGCTGACGATTTACTGTGCAGGATGGGGCATTCTGTTCAATCTGCCGATTGCCATCATCATCAGCGCTTTTACCCAACCCAAGAAAGAAGACGATCAATTCCGTACCGAATGGCATGAATTCGTCAAGACGCATGCCGGGTTGCCCGCGGAAAGGCAGCATCTGGTTAAATGGGGCTGGGCGGTTACCCTTATCTGGTTCCTGTTTGCCATCGGTCCCTTCTGTGTGATCGGCAACACCATATTTGGCAGTCCGTTAGACCCCTCGACCTGGCCCAACGGCATGCCGTCCATCTGGATCTGGCAGATTGTCTGGTGGATTTTGGGTATCGGCATGATGTGGTTCCTGGCCTACAAGCTGCAAATGTCGACCAACATCACCACTGAATTTGATGCCCTGAAGCATGATATTTACGAAGAGGAACCGGTAGTGGCTGAAGAAACTTCCCGAGGAATGACATCACCCTAAGTGAACGCAATTCGATGGTTCATTGCGGTTGAACCGGTTCGAAATAGACGAGGAGGCGATTGCGCCTCCTCGTACAATCCTGATTGAAACGAAAAGCAGGCTTCAGAACGAATGCTGCGACGTCTTATCGCTCTACTAGTTTTTTTATTTGTGGTCGCCGGCTGTGGTGTTGGCGTTTCGGATTTCGAAGATGCCGTTCTGGACGGTGTTTCAAGTCTTAACAGGAACAAACCGGAGAAGGCCCTTGAGGACTTCAATCGGGCGATACAATTAGAACCACAGAAGTACGATGGCTACTTGGGACGGGCCAATACACTCAATACCTTGGGGCGATATGAAGATGCCCTCAAAGACTACGACCGAGCGCTTGAAATCGATCCGAACCTGGCCAACGCGTATGTTAACCGCGGCTCCGCATACAGCCATATGGGCGAATATGAAAAGGCCATTGCGGATTATGAAAAGGGTTTGGAGTTGGATCCAAAAATCGACGATCCGCCGGGGTTTTTAAAGCGTCTGTTTAGCAAAGAGCCGAATACCGACAAGGGTATTCGCAAACACCTAGAGTATTTGAAGGCGAAGGTAAAAGACAAAAGCGGATAGTGCTCAGAATGTCGAATGCTGAAGGACGATTGTCGAATTAAGGTATTCTATCATCCAAGTTAACGCGAATTTCGCTATAGCGGGTCATACTGCGAATTCTGATATTCCTTGATCGGCCCTTCCGCTGCGCTTGAACGCTATCGATCACGGGCAGGTATTCGATATTTTCTTTCAACAACAACCTATCCATGGCTTCACTGGCCAAATTAAACAGCATAGCCGATCTTACTCAAGATCTTAGTCATATAAATTTCAACCGCAACAACATCTCACCTATTTGCCTGACAAAAGGAGGATAACCATGGCCAATCCTTATGAGACTGCACACCGACGGTCCATTGAAGATCCGAATTCATTCTGGGCGGAAGCCGCAGAAGAGTGTCACTGGTATAAAAAATGGGACAAGGTGCTCGATGATAGCAATAAACCCTTTTATCGCTGGTTTAGCGGTGGTGAGGTCAATACATGTTATAATGCTCTGGACTTCCACATTGAAAACGGCCGCGGTGACCAGAACGCGATCATCTACGACAGCCCGGTCACCCAGACCATAAAAAAAATCACCTACAACCAGATGCGGGACGAGGTCGCCCGGTTTGCCGGTGCGCTGGCGGCCCAGGGGGTTCGCAAAGGAGACCGGGTGCTGATCTACATGCCGATGATTCCCGAAGCCCTGGTCGCGATGCTGGCCAGTGCACGACTCGGGGCGGTTCACTCCGTTGTATTTGGTGGATTTGCGGCCAATGAATTGGCCGTGCGCATCAACGATGCCAAACCCAAGGTCATCGTATCGGCCTCCTGCGGGATAGAGGTCGCGCGAATTATTCCTTACAAACCGCTCCTGGACGAGGCGATTAACATGGCGGAAGCCAAACCGGAACATTGTATCATCAAACAGCGGCCGATGGAAACCGCCGCCATGATAGAGGGCCGAGATCTGGACTGGGATGCGTTGATGGCAGAAGCCGAACCCCATGACTGCGTACCGGTGGCGGCTACCGATCCGCTGTACATTTTGTACACATCTGGGACCACCGGTATTCCCAAGGGGGTTGTACGGGATAACGGTGGACACCTCGTGGCTTTGAAGTGGAGCATGGGTGCCATTTACAATGTCGATGCCGGCGATGTCTATTGGGCCGCATCAGATGTCGGCTGGGTGGTGGGGCATTCATATATTGTTTATGGCCCGCTTTTTAAGGGATGCACAACCATCATCTTTGAAGGCAAACCGGTTGGAACACCGGATGCCGGAGTATTCTGGCGGGTCATATCGGAGCACAACGTCAAGGTGATGTTTACCGCTCCGACAGCCTTCAGGGCCATCAAACGTGAAGACCCGCGGGCGGAACTGATGAAAAATTACGACCTATCTAATTTTAAAGCCCTATTTCTGGCCGGCGAGCGGCTGGATCCGGACACGTTGAAATGGGCTGAAAACAGTTTAAAGGTACCGGTCATCGACCACTGGTGGCAAACGGAAACCGGCTGGGCGATTGCCGGCAACTGTCTCGGTCTGCACCACTATCCGGTCAAGGAGGGATCTCCCACCAAAGCCGCGCCGGGGTGGAATCTTCAAGTAGTGGATGAAAAATCCAAACCGGTGGCTTCCGGGGAAATCGGTGCGCTGGTGGCCAAACTGCCGCTTCCTCCAGGAACGCTTCCAACGCTTTGGAACAATGACCAAGGTTTTATCAACGCGTATCTGCAAGAATTTCCCGGTTATTACAAAACGGCCGATGCCGGATTTATTGACAGTGACGGCTATGTGTTTGTTATGAGCCGGACGGATGATATTATCAATGTCGCCGGTCATCGCCTCTCGACCGGAGCGATGGAGGAAATTCTGGCCGATCATCCGGAAGTGGCGGAATGTGCCGTGCTGGGTGTGGACGACAGTCTGAAGGGCCAGGTTCCCGTCGGATTTCTGGTACTCAATGCCGGCGTTACACGTGATCCGGAGGATATTATCCGGGAAGTTATTCAGATGGTTCGGGATCGAATCGGACCCGTGGCATCCTTTAAGATCGCAACAGTCGTAAAACGACTGCCCAAAACCCGCTCCGGTAAAATTTTGCGGGGTACCATCCAGAAAATTGCGGACAACAAACCCTATAAAATGCCGGCGACAATTGACGATCCCGTAATTTTGGATGAAATGGAGGACGCCCTCAACAAAATCGGGTATGCCAAGGCTAAGGATAAATAACGCGCTTAAAGATTTTTGTTTCCCCTTAACCTGTCGCCTAAGGGCATCCTACTGTGGGGCGGCAATCCAAAAAGGGAACACCCATGCCTAAAGAAATATTAATTGTGGATGATGAACCGAGTATCGTCGTTCCGATTCAATTTCTGATGGAGCAACAAGGCTACAATGTCATCATCGCCCAAAATGGAGAAGAAGCTCTTGACGTCATCTTTAAATATAAACCCGATCTGATTTTGTTGGACATTATGCTTCCCGGAATTGATGGCTACGAGGTTTGCGAAATTGTCCGTTTAAATCCTGAATTTAGACACGTTAAAATTATATTTCTGACTGCCAAGGGTCGCCAGGTTGAAATTGCCAAAGGAATGGCCTTGGGTGCGGACGAATATATCACCAAGCCCTTTTCAAATGCAGAGGTGGTTGCGAAAGTAAAAGCACTCTTAGAAGATACACATGAAGAGACGGGGACTTAAATTCTGGGAGATTGCTGCCCTTGCTTTTGTGGCGTTTATAATTGTATGCACCGCTTTTGCAGTTTGGCTGCATCAGCAGCTGACTTCCGACGAGCACGTCGTTCTACTGCAGATTCTTCAAAAGCAGATTGGACCGATCCTTCTGATTGGGTTATTTATCCTTATTATTTCCGCTTGGGCAGTTGACAGCATTTATCGTAAAACCATCCGGCCTATTCGTAAAATCGCAGAAGAAATTTCATTAATCAATCCCAACAACCCGTCTCACCGGATCCATATCCGGGGCGGAGACGAAGTTCGGCAGCTTTGCGATCGAATTAACGACGGGGCGGCGCACTACGAATCCCTGATAAAAAACATTGAGGGTCGAGTTCGCTCCGCCAGTGCTCAAGCTGAAGAAGAACGCAATATTCTTTCGGCTATCATGTCGGAGTTGCCGCAGGGGGCTATCGTCTGCAACCAAGAAGGTCAAATTCTTTTATACAACAACCAAGCCAAAATGCTGTTGGAGGGTCCCAGAATCGCTCGTCAGAACACTGATAGATCGAATGGATCCGTACGCATTATTGGTCTCGGCCGGTCCATTTTCGGCATATTCAACGAAAGTCTTCTTAGACATGCCATTGATCAAATAACCGACAAATTAGAGCGCGATTACCCGGATGTCATATCTTCGTTTGTTTCCCAGGGAACCGGCGGCACTCTGCTGCGGGTCGAGATGGTCCCGGTGTTAAGTCATAGAAGGCGGTATTCAGGCCTTATTCTGATATTGCATGACATTACGCAACAATTAGACGCACACAATTATTTAAATCTCTCGTTACAATCGCTCACTCGGGGAATCCGGGCTTCTCTCGCTGGAATTCGCTCCGCCATAGAGAATATTCTGGAATATCCCGATATGAAACCAACTCAGCTCGATGCTCTCAAACAGATTATCCACAAAGAATCCCTGAACATCGGTGAATTTTTAGAACAGGATCCGACTCTATCCACTACGAATCCCATGCTTAGTCAGTGGCCTCTGGTGCGGATTTCTGTGCGCAACCTGCTTGAATTGCTGCAGACCAGATGTCGGGAGAGCTTAAATGTGGATCTTAGGATAGAAAATATTCGCTCAGAGCATTACGTAAACGTCGATCATTATTCTTTTTTGCTGGCAATGTTATTTGTTATTCAACATGTAAAAGCAGCTGTCGATGTGAATGAGTTTACATGTCGGCTAACCGAACTGAGGCGTTTTGTTGGAATAGATGTGCTTTGGACGGGAATGCCTTTGCAGGGCGATTTGTTGCGGGTTTGGGAGAAACAACCTCTGGTTTTAAAAAAAGAAGAACTTTCTTTGACCCTTAGAGAAGTGATTGACCGTCATAATGGTGAAATCGGTTTTTATACATCCAAACGGTTGAAAAACACATCCTATATGCGGTTCTTTCTCCCGGTGGTCTATCTCGTAAAGCCGGAAAAAGGACGGTCACTGACTATTTTGCCGGAGAGTCGTCCTGAATTTTACGACTTTGATCTGTTTCAACATCCGGGTCAAGTTCCTGAGCTTGAAAACCGCAAGCTAACCGACTTGACCTTTACCGTCTTTGATCTAGAAACCACCGGATTACATCCGGACGAGGGTGACGAAATAATTGCCGTGGGCGCGTTTCGGATTGTTAATTGCCGTCTGCTGCATGACGAATGTTTTGAGCAGCTGGTAAATCCTCGGCGGTCGATCCCTTGGACATCGGTTAAGATACACGGAATCCATCCCGAGATGTTGGAAGGGCAGCCTACAATCGATGAGGTATTGCCTAATTTTCATGATTTTGCCAAAGACACTATCCTTGTTGGGCACAATGTTGCTTTCGACATGCGGTTTTTAAAATTAAAGGAGGAAAAAACGGGAATTCGGTTCACCTATCCGGTTATAGACACGCTATTGCTCTCCGCGGCGGTGCACCCGGCCCAGGAAGACCATAATTTGGAAGCAATTGCACGACGATTGGGTGTCCGAATACTTGCCCGTCATACGGCCACGGGTGACGCACTGGCAACCGGTGAATTGTTTCTAAAATTTTTGCCCCTGTTGGCCCAAAAAAACATCTACACGCTCAAGGATGCTCTGGCCGCGTCGGAGAAAACCTTTTATGCCAGAAAAGGTTATTAGGGATTGACTATTTTCGACCGACAATTGTCAATTTAAGGATATCGGACTCATTGAAATGTTAGTTTTGGCCGTGACATTCTGAACTAAAACGATACTCACGATCGATTGACTTCATGAAATCATCAATCGTTTATTCTCGGGCTGTAGGCAAGGTAAATGAAAAGGTAGAACCTCTGCCGGGCTCACTCTCGACCCAAATTTTTCCGTGGTGAAAGTCGATAATCCGCTTGGTAATGCTCAATCCAATTCCAGTGCCGAAGGGTCGGCCTCGAGTCGGATCTTTTACTTGGCGAAATTTTTCGAATATTTTAGCTTGGTCCTCTGGCTTGATACCAATTCCATTGTCCTGGACATCGACCTGAATTCGATCGGAATTCGGCTTCAGCCGAATAGTGATAAATCCTCGATCACTATCACAGAATTTTACGGCATTCGAAATCAGATTAACCATGACCTGAACTAAACGGTCGCGGTCACCACTAACTTTGGGGGAGATTTCAGGTAGATCCAAATCCATGGTGACCTGTTTATCCGTGAGCAGCTGTCTTGTGCTGGCGGCGGCATCTTGAATGATTTCCTTGAGATCGACCGGGGCAATTACCCAGGTCATTTGGGCGGATTCGATTTTTTCGTAATCCAACACGACATTAATTAAACGTGTGAGCCGTTCACTTTCCTTTATGATGATACCCGTAAAATTCTCATGCTGTTTCTGATCGATATTCGGATTGGCATTCAGTATTTCAGCGAGCGATCGGATGGACGTCAGAGGCGTGCGCAACTCGTGGGTGACGGTGGAAATGAAATCATCTTTTAGACGATCCAATTCCTCTAAGCGTCTATTGGCTTCTTTTAGTTCAGCCGTGGCTTTTTCCAAATCTCGGCTGTAGGCGATAACTTGTCGGGTTTCGTCGAGAATGTTCAGGACCTCTTCGATTCCCAGGGCTTCTTCTTTGACAATTGATGAAACCATAACGCGTGCCGAAGCGGATCCGATTGTTCCGGCCAGCAGTTTTTCGGCATAACTGACCATACCGGCGTCGGCGGTCAGTGAGTAGTCCCAGTTGATATTATGTCTGACGGCGTAATTCTTGAGGGCTTCATTCGCACGTTTTCTGCCAAGAAACCTTTCTAGAAGGGATCTGAGGTCCGGCAAAGGAGCGGTACCCCTTAGAAACTGTGTTTCCGAGGCTTCTCCGGAATATTTAAACACATCCACAAATAAAGCGGCTTGGGTATGATCAATGGCTCTTGGGCGGCTGAAAATCGATACACCCACGTAGATGGCTACATTGAACAGCATGCTCCAAAAAAATGAATGGCCATAACGGTCGAAGTTCATTAAACCGAATAATTGGAACGGTCTCAAAAGGTCAATGCCGAACGGTCCGTGGTTTACGAATTCCTGGGGAATAAGGCCGGCTTGGACTAATGATGGAAGGAACAGGGTATACACCCACACAGTAAAACCAGCGATTAAACCGGCAATTGCGCCCGAACGTGTGGCGCCTTTCCAAAAGATTCCTCCTAGTATGGCCGGGGCAAATTGGGCCACCGCTGCAAAGGAAACCAGGCCGATAGAGACCAAAGACACATAGAATTCACTGATGAAATGAAAATACTCATATCCGCACATCAACACGAGGATAATGCTTCCCCTTCGTATGGCCAGGAGCAATCCGCTGAAATCTGTGCGCTGGGAGAAGAAGGGTATCGGGAGCCGCAGCAATATCGGCATAACTATGTGGTTGCATAGCATGGTACTCAATGCGACGGTTTCAACAATCACCATGCCGGTGGCAGCCGACATGCCGCCGATAAAGACAAATAATGCCAATAAAGGCTGCCGCTCGACCATCGGCAGCCTCAAGACGAATGTGTCTGCGTCGACACTACCGTCAGGAAATTTCAGCATTCCGGAAAATGCAACCGGCAAGACAAACAGGTTAATGGCAAGCAGGTATAACGGGAAAAGCCAAATCGCTTTATTCAAATGTTCCTCATTGACATTTTCAACGACCGCAACCTGAAATTGACGGGGCAGCAGGATGATCGCCAACATGGATAGCATCAGGAGCATAAACCAGTCAAGGTAGCTTTGGCCTTGGGCGTTCAAGGTAAGGAATTCTTCCAAACCCCCGGGAACTTGACCATTGGTATGCAAGGTAAACGTCTTTTTTAAATCTGAAAATAAACTGGCCTTATGAAACAGGTCGGCAAAACCGTTATGGGTGACATAGGTTACAAAAATTCCCAAGCTGAGGAAAGCGGCGAGTTTGACGATCGATTCAAAGGCGATGGCGGCCACGAGACCTTCGTGCCTCTCGGCGGCGTCCAAATGACGGGTACCGAATAAAATGGCAAAAAGGGCCAGGATTAGAGCAATGTAAAATGCCGTATCTCCGAATATGCTTATTTCTGCAAAACCAATTTTTGTGGACTGACTGATTAGCAAAAATGTGGTGGAAACCGCCTTTAGCTGAAGTGCGATGTATGGTATAACGCCTATGACGGCAATAAACGTCACGATGCCGCCTAAGGTGGTGCTTTTACCGTATCGGGATGCAATGAAATCGGCAATAGACGTGATGCGATGGATTTTACTGATGCGGATAATTTTACGAAGTACCAGCCAACCCAGCATCGTCATCAACGTGGGCCCGATGTAGATAGCTAAGAAACCAAGGCCGCTGCGTACCGCAAAACCTACGCTGCCTAAAAATGTCCAGGCCGTGCAGTACACCGCCAGCGAAAGGGCATATATATATGGGTTGCTGATTATACTGCGGCCGGCATCGGCTCGTTTATCGCCATAATAAGCGATGGCGAACAGCAGGCCCATGTAGCCGAAGGAAACAAATAATATGGTCCCGGTTTCCAGCATTGTGCGGCGTCTTTATTTGTCGGTGTGACCTTTGAACTTACTTGCCCGAACACCGGTATTTAGTGCCATAAGCACGATCAAAAGCGCCCAGGCACCGAAAATATATACATACAACAACGGTATTCCGAATATCATTCTATCGAGGTCGAACAGCGACAAAATAGGAAAGTTGAACACAACCCAGCCAAGCAGAAATAAACCGACTAAACGTTTATTTTTTTTTTCATCACGGGTCATTTATTGTACTTTTTTTACTGTAAAATAGACGGAAGGATTAATTCATAGGCTGGCACTATAAAATAATCGGAGGCATGTGTCAATTCAGCCGTTTTATTGGTTATAACGGTTTCATTTGTATCACGGGTGGATGAGGCCGTTTTACTGGTTATCGTTTTGAAAAAAAATAGTCCAATAGCAGGTGAAAACATGGAACAACAAATTTTCAATTTTCTATCAAAACAACCCTTATTTTCGGAATTGCCGGAAGGTGACCTGAAATATTTGGCCGGCGTCATCTCTGTAAAAAATTATCCGGACGGTTATATTCTATGCGTGCAGGGCCGGTCGGAACTGGACTGCATCTACATTATCAGAGAGGGTTCGCTTGAATTGTATTACGACTCCAATGGGGAAAAAGAACTCAGTGGCTTTCTGAATCAAGGTGAAATTTTCGGAGGTGTTTCGATTCTGATGAATGCGGGTATATCAGTTCGCTCCGTCAGAATCGTGCAGAACAGCATCGTATACACCCTGTCAAAACCTGAGTTTCTGGATCTGTGCACGCGATATTCTTTCTTCTATGAATTTTTCGCCGAAAAATTTCGTCGACGCATGCTGGATAAATCCTATGCGTCTATCGTATCGGCGGGGCAGGCGTTGCATTTTCTATCCCAGCAGGTACCATTTACATTTCTGCCCGAGGAGGATCTGTCCAGAATAGCGGCTGCGGTATCTGTTATAAACTATCCCAAAGATACCGTTCTATTTGTTCAGGGCCGATCCAGAGTGGAATATCTTTACATTATCTTCAAGGGAGCCGCCGAACGCTATTTTGAGGAAGACGACCAAAAAAAACTGCGCGGGGTATTGAGCGAAGGCGATATGTACGGCGGTATCTCCATGTTGCTGAATAATGGAATCGCCATCCGCACGATGAGGGTTACCGAGGACAGTACGTTTTACATTTTGCCTAAAGACACCTATCTGGATCTTTGCAATCGATACGAGGCATTTTCCGATTTCTTTACCGATATATTCGGCAAACGGATGTTGGATCGTTCCTATGCCGAAATTATTGCCAGTAATTTTAAACCGCGTGAAGATTCCACCCAGTTTTTTAATCTACCGGTTGAAAGTGTGTACAGTAAGAATCTCATTTATTGTGATCAGGATTTACCCATCCAGGCGGCGGCAGCCGTTATGAGTGAGCAGGGGACCAGCTCTATATTCGTTCGTGAGCCTAAAGGTGATTTTGTCGGGGTCGTAACCGACAATGATTTGCGCAAAAAAGTGACAGCAACCGGGTACGATATCCTAAAACCGGTTTCCGATATCATGTCGTCTCCTCTGTCCCTGATTTCCAAAGATGCGCTTCTTTTTGAAGCCATGATGGAAATGATGAAAAAAAACATCAAACACCTTGCCGTAATAGATGGCGCCAATAAAGTTACGGGTGTGATCACTAACCGGGATTTGTTGAAGGCTCAAGGGCAGTCACCCTTTATCATTATACGCGAAATTGCCCAGGCTAAATTCATTAACCAGCTCGTACAGATCCGGCACCAGATTCCTCGCTTAGTCCAAACACTGATCAACACCGGGGCTAAAGCGAAAAACGTCACCCGGTTCTTAACAACTGTATCGGATTCAATTCTACAAAAAATTATTGAACTGACCCTGAATGATATCGGACCCCCGCCGGTTAAATTCGTGTTTATGATATTAGGCAGTGAGGGAAGAATGGAACAAACGCTTAAGACCGATCAGGATAATGCTATCGTGTTTAAAGATGTTCCACTGAAATCGTCAGAAAAGGTCACAAAATATTTTCTCAAATTCGGCGAAAAGGTCTGCAATTGGTTGGATGAGGCGGGCTACGCACTCTGCAAAGGCGGGGTGATGGCAAAAAATCCGAAATGGTGCCAGCCGCTGTCGAAGTGGCAAAAATATTTTGCAGAGTGGATTCATACAGCTGCACCCGAAGCGCTCCTGCAGGCCAGTATCTTTTTTGATTTCAGAGGTGCTTACGGTGATATGCAACTTATCACCCAGTTGCGCAAGCATCTGTTTGCTTCGCTCGTAGGGTGGCCGGGGTTTTTTCGCCATCTTGCCGAAAATGCTTTATTTTTCAACCCTCCCATCGGCTTTTTCCGCAACTTTGTGGTGGAATCCAAGGGTGAGCATCGGGATGCCTTTGATATCAAAGCTGCCATGCAGCCGATTGTTGACTATGCGCGGATCTATGCGCTGCGCAACCAAATTGAAGAGACCAATACTTTGGAGCGGCTCAACGAACTTCTGATAAAAAAAATGATCACCTGGCAGGAATACAATGAGCTCGAAACCGCTTACAGTTACCTGATGCAGCAACGGTTTGCGCGTCAGGTGAACGCTGTGGTCGAGGAAAATGCAGAGCCGGACAATT
>Ga0209536_100007478_pt1 | contig 16550 bp, 15 predicted proteins | sample DeeMarSeWOR28_12_FD_187461 | JGI IMG/M metagenome (GOLD analysis project Ga0209536, IMG submission 187461) | Marine sediment microbial communities from White Oak River estuary, North Carolina - WOR-2-8_12 (SPAdes) (version 2) | ecosystem: Environmental > Aquatic > Marine > Intertidal zone >... | reverse complement strand
CCGCCGATGTCGATGAGTACCTTTATGGTCAAAATCCCCGAGTGACCCGCTGGCATGATCTGGAACATGATCCTGAAAAGTTGAAAAATGCCGAAAGCATCGTGTTCATTCAGTGCGCAGGATCAAGGGACGACAACAGGCCGTATTGTTCCAGAATTTGCTGTACCGCATCTGTCATGCAGGCTGTTTCCATCAAAGAACAGTATCCAGATACCGATGTTTTTATTCTCTATCGGGATATCCGGACCTATGGCGAAAAAGAGTACCTATACAAAAAAGCCCGGGAACTGGGTGTTATTTTTGTAAGGTTTTCTCTGGACAATAAACCCAAGGTCAGGGAAATCGAAAATGGCCTTGAAGTAGATGTTTTTGATCCGATTTTGCAAAAGAACATTACCATAAAGGCAGATTACGTAAATCTTGCCACAGCTATAGAACCGTCTGATAATGCATCTATTTCGGAATATTATAAAATTCCGCTCAATGCTGAAAACTTTTTCATGGAGGCCCATGCCAAGCTGCGGCCGGTGGATTTTGCCACAGACGGCGTTTTTCTGTGCGGGCTGGCCCATTATCCAAAGGCCATTGACGAAAGTATTGCCCAGGCCATGGCGGCGGCCAGCCGGGCAACGACCATTCTGGCAAAAGATTCCGTCCAGATTTCACCGTTGGTATCCCAGATCGATGCGGAAAAATGTATTGGTTGCGGACTTTGTGCGGAAGTCTGTGCGTTTGCCGCCATTGAACTGGAAGAGATCGAAGGAAAGGGCTATCGCGCCAAGAATATTTCAGCATCCTGCAAAGGCTGCGGGCTTTGTGCGGCGTCATGCCCACAACAAACCATTGATATGCTCCATTTCCGGGATGCGCAAATTATCGCTTCCGTTTGTGCCGCGGTGTAAATTGTCAAATCGTTAAACAGTCGAATGGTTAAATAAAGAAAAAAATAGGGATGACCAATTAATATAACAGGTAAGGGCTAATCGGTGAGGGGTTATAGAAAAACGAATTCAGCTTAATGTTATTACCTATTACCCATAACCTATAACCTATAACCTCCAAATATAAGGTGATATGATGGTAGATTTTGAACCTAAAATTGTTGCTTTTTTGTGCAACTGGTGTGCTTACGCCGGGGCTGATCTGGCCGGTGTTTCACGCTTGCAGTATCCGTCCAGCATTCGAACCGTGCGCGTAATGTGTTCGGGCAGAGTCGATCCGCTGTTCGTGCTGGAGGCATTTAAGGATGGTTGTGACGGCGTACTGGTGGCCGGGTGACATTTCGGTGATTGCCATTACCTGGAAGGTAATGTACAGGCCGAAAAAAAGATCCGTTTAACTCAAAAATTGTTTGAAATCGCCGGTATCGGCAAAGATCGGCTTCACCTGGCCTGGGTGTCGTCCGCCGAGGCCCAGCGATTTGTGGAGGTCGTTACCACGGTTACCGAATCCGTCAAAACCCAGGGCAAATTCGATCCCAAAGCCTTAAGCTTTGAACTGGCCGCAGCGGAGATGACCCTCTCCGGTGAAATATTGAGGTGGATGGTCGGTAAGGAAGTCAAAATTACCACCGATGGAGATGTCTACGGACGCAAATGGGATACCAAGAGTTTTGAAACCATTCTCGATGCAGTTCTTGAAAGAGAATATCAGAAGAACTTGATTTATCAAGCTGTGAAAGAAGGGTATACCTCCGTCAGAGATATCAGCGAAAAGATAGGGCTCGATCTTAAGAGAATTTCTTACCTTTTGGCGGATCTGGAAAAAACAAATATGGTTGAGTTTACGGGAATGAAAGATCGTATACCCGTTTTTGCAATACTATAAGGATTGATAATTGAAGATTGAAGAATGAAATTGTATCGAAGGGGTCCATCGACAATCTTCAGCCTATAAATGGAGGAGAAATGACAAACAAAAGCGGGTCGGTAATGGTTGTCGGAGCCGGTATAGCTGGAATGCAAGCCGCCCTGGATTTGGCCAATTCAGACTATAAGGTGTACCTGGTAGATAAGTCACCGACCATTGGCGGGATGATGTCACGGCTGGACAAGACCTTTCCCACCAATGACTGTGCCATGTGAGTGATCTCGCCCAAACTGGTCGAGGTCGGCCGGCATATTAACATAGAATTGATTACATGCAGCGACGTCAAAAGCGTTGAGGGTGAACGGGGGAATTTTGAGGTTTCCCTGGTGAATCACCCCCGCTATATCGATCCGGTGAAATGTACAGGGTGCGGCGAATGTGCCCGGCACTGCCCGGTAACCGCCGTCAACCAGTACAACATGAAACTGGACGATCGAAGAGCGACATATATCGAATATGCCCAGGCGGTTCCCCTTGCATTTGCCATTGATACAGACTCATGCATCGGCTGTGGATTATGCGAGAACATGTGTATTGCCAAAGCCATACAATACGATGACAAAGAACGCGAAAGTTCCATCAAGGTGGGTTCGGTTATTCTATCCGCCGGAAGCAAGGGATATGATCCTTCCGGGCTCGATTTTCTCGGATATGATAAATACGCCAACGTGGTTACAAGCGAAGAGTTTGAAAGGATTTTGAGCGCATCCGGACCCTATTTCGGCCATCTGATGCGGCCGTTGGATCGTGAAGAGCCCAAAAGCATCGCTTGGCTCCAATGTGTGGGTTCCAGAGATACCAACCGTTGCGGAAACGGGTATTGCTCTTCGGTATGCTGCATGTATGCCGTTAAAGAGGCCATGATCGCAAAGGAGCACGCCCATGGTGAACTGGATTGCGCCATTTTCAATATGGACATGCGGACATTCGGCAAGGATTATGAAAAATATTATATCCGTGCAAAAGATAAAGACGGTGTTCGTTTTGTCAAAGCCAGGCTTCATACCATTACTGAAATTCCGGAAACCGGTGATTTGGTCATACAATATGCCGATGAAACCGGTATGATGAAGGAAGAGACCTTTAATATGGCGGTTCTCTCCATAGGGCTTCAAATTCAGCCGGATACGGCAGAGCTTGCAAATCGCCTCGGCATTGAATTGGATAAATACAATTTCGCAGATACAGACACTTTTTCACCGGTGGTCACATCACGTCCTGGTATTTATATCTGTGGGGTGTTGCAGGGACCCAAGGACATTCCCGGATCGGTAACAGAGGCCAGTGCGGCCGCCTGTTTGGCAGGTGCCGAGCTTGCAGAAGCACGGGGAACGGACATACCGAAAGTTGAAGTTCCTGAAGAAATCGATGTTACCGGTCAGGAGCCTCGCATCGGTGTTTTTGTATGCAATTGCGGCATCAACATCGGCGGAATTGTGGATGTGCCGGCTGTTAAAGACTATGCTGCAGAGCTGCCGTATGTTGTTTATACGGATGAGAATCTGTTTACCTGCAGCCAGGACACTCAGGACCTGATAAAAGAGAAAATAAAAGAGCATCAACTCAATCGGGTTGTGGTGGCGTCTTGCAGTCCGAAGACCCACGAACAGATGTTTATGGAAACACTTGAAGCATGCGGCATTAATAAGTATTTGTTTGAAATGGCCAATATTCGGAACCAGGACTCCTGGATCCACTCCAAGGAACCCATGGTTGCCACCAAAAAGGCCAAAGACCTGGTTCGTATGTCCGTCGCCAGAGCCGCTGCGTTGAGAACCCTTCATGAAAAGGTGGTTCCCATTAACAAACAGGCGTTGGTCATCGGCGGTGGTGTGGCGGGTATGAATGCCGCACTCAGTTTGGGCAACCAGGGCTTCAATACGGTATTGATTGAGAAAGAAGTAGAACTCGGCGGTTTTTCTCGAAAACTTCATCATACCATCGAGGGGGCGGATATCCAAGTTTATCTTAAAAACCTTATCGATGAAGTGAACGGCCATGACAAAATCGAGGTGTTGACCGAGGCTAAAATTTCCGGCTTTGAAGGATTCAAGGGAAACTTTGCCACAGTAGTAACATTGGGTTCCCAAGCAGAAAAGCGCAGGATCGAACACGGCGTTTTTATCGTTGCCACCGGTGCCGGGGAATATCAACCTAAGGAATATCTTTACGAAGATGACGAGCGGGTGGTGACTCAAGTGGAGCTTGCCGATATTCTGGAAGAAAAAGGCGCTGCCGGCCTTGACAGTGTGGTGATGATTCAGTGTGTCGGTTCCCGAAATAAAGAGAATGTTGAATGTTCTCGCATATGCTGCCAGAATGCCGTAAAGAATGCCCTTGCCATTAAAAAGCGCAATTCTGACGCTCAAGTTTATGTACTCTACAGGGACATCCGTACTTACGGTCTTCTGGAGGATTATTATACTGAAGCCAGAAAAAAAGGCGTTATTTTTATCCGTTTTGACGAGGATGCACCACCGGATGTTCGAAGTTCATCCGAGGGAATGCTGGTGGCGGTTAAAGACCATATTCTTCAGCAAAATCTTGAGATCAGGGCCGATCTTGTGGCCTTGAGCGCCGGAATGGTGGCAGAAGATACCGATGAGATGAGCCAAATTATGAAGCTGAATCGAAATCCGGAAGGATACTTCATTGAAGCCCATGTAAAACTTCGGCCGGTGGATATGCCCAGTGACGGTGTTTTTCTGTGTGGTACCGCCCATGGTCCCAAGTTGATTACCGAGGCCATTTCTCAGGCCCAGGCAGCAGCTTCTCGGGCGGTGACGTTTCTTGCCAAAGATTCCATCAAGCTCTCGGCCATCACGGCCAAGGTTGATACGGATCATTGTGTCAAATGCCTGACCTGTGTCCGCGAATGTCCGTTTGGTGTGCCAATGTTTAATACCAAGGAGAAACTCATAGAAATCAATGAGGCAATTTGTCACGGATGCGGCGTTTGCGCAAGTGTATGCCCCAGACAGACGATTCAGTTAAGCTTTTATGAAGACGATCAAATAATAAGTAAAATTGATGCCTTGCTTGAAGCGGAGGGAATGTGATGGCTGATTTCGAACCGACCATTATTTCATTTTGTTGTGATTATTGAGGATATTCTGCTGCGGACCTGGCAGGTTCCATGCGAATAGATTATCCTGCGAACATTAAAATAATTAGACTGCCCTGCACGGGAAAGATTGATGTCATTCACCTTTTGCGGGCGATCCAAAAAGGGGCTGACGGCGTTTACGTAGTGGGCTGTCTGGAAGGAACCTGTCATTATAACGAAGGGAATTACAGGGCCCGAGAACGGGTGGACCATGTCCGTATGTTGCTGGAAGAGATCGGACTTGAAAGTGACAGGGTGAGAATGTATAACCTATCTTCAGGTGAAGGACCCACCTTTGCGGCATACGCAAAGGAGATGACCGAAAATATCCGGTCTCTGGGACCCAATCCATTAAAGGATTCGGCAAAAGCCTAAAAACGGAGGATATATTATGGCTGATGAAGCAATTAAACTAGGCGGCAAAAAGAAAAGCATGTTTCTGGACAAGGTAAAGGGGCTGCTTCCGGAAGGAGGAAATCTTAATCTTTGCCTGACCTGTGGAGCATGCTCGTCCGGATGCCCGGCGACGGGCCTGGAGGACATGGATCCCAGAAAATTTCTGCGAATGGCGGCCCTGGGTATGGATGAAGAGATTTTAAGCACGCCCTGGGTATGGATGTGCACCATGTGCACGCGATGCATTTATGTCTGTCCCATGAAAATCAACATCCCTCAACTGGTTTTTAACGCCCGGGCGGCATGGCCGAGGGAAGAACGACCCAAGGGGATCCTTGGCTCATGTGATATGGCATTAAAACATGATACGTGCAGTGCCATGGGGACGTCTGAGGAAGACTTTCAGTTCGTGGTCGAAGACGTGCTCGAGGAATACAGGGAAAGCCAACCTGAATTTGCGGACATGAAGGCGGATATCAACAGAGAAGGGGCTGAATTTTATTTGAATCAGAATTCCAGAGAACCGGTCACGGAACCGGATGAAATGGTTCCTCTCTGGAAAATTCTTCATCTTGCAGGGGCCGACTGGACATACGGAACCAAAGGATGGGCGGCGGAAAATTACTGCCTGTTTCTGGCCGACGATAAAAACTGGGAGCATATTGTAAGGGTCAAGGCCAAAGCCGTAGATGATCTCAAGTGCAAATACTGGCTCAATACCGAGTGAGGGCACGAACTTTTTGCAGTCCGGGTCGGACTGGAAAAATTCAAGATTGAGCACAACTTTGAGATTAAGAGCATCATTCAGCTTTATGCCCAGTGGATCAAAGAAGGAAAACTGAAGGTCAATTCCGACTGGAACAAGGATCTGAAAATCAAATTTACGGTGCAGGATCCCTGCCAGCTGGTGCGAAAGACCTTCGGAGATCCTGTGGCCGAAGATTTGCGGTACACGGTGAAAGCGGTGGTGGGTGAAGAAAATTTTGTTGAGATGCATCCCAACAGGTCTAACAATTACTGCTGCGGCGGCGGCGGCGGGTTTCTCCAGTCGGGGTATCCTGATGCGCGTCGCGCCTACGGAAAATTAAAAGCAAACCAGATTTTGACAACAAAGGCAAATTACTGCATTACACCGTGCCACAATTGCCATGCCCAGGTCCATGACTTGAGTGAACTCAACAATCATGCATGGGAAACGGTTCATTTGTGGACGCTGATCTGTTTATCGTTGGGAGTACTCGGGCCCAATGAACGTGAATATTTGGGAGATGATCTTAAAGAAGTATTGCCCTTTCACCCGGAAACGGCAATGTAGTCATTGACCATCAGTCACGGGTCCTTTGAGAATTGATACCTGATGGATGATAAATGATAAACGGCTGGCGACAAATGACTACTGTTTAGGAGGGAAAATGATAGTTGCCAAAAGAAAACCCTTTGAAGAAATAAAAGAGATGATCAAGGACTATAAAAAAGTTCTTAATGTGGGCTGTGGCACTTGTGTGGCGGTTTGCCTTGCAGGGGGTGAAAAAGAGGTCGCTGTTCTGAATGCCGAGATCGATATGGCCAGAAAGCTGGACAATAATCCCATTGAACTCGGGGCCCAAACTGTTGAAAGGCAGTGTGACCATGAATACCTGGAGGAACTGGACAAGATTGTCGGAGACTATGATGCGATTATCTCCATGGCTTGCGGCGTGGGAATTCAGTTTCTGGCAGAACGATTTCCGGATATTCCGGTTTATCCGGGTGTGGACACCACCGGTATGTCCGCCAATCAAGCGGTGGGCTGGTATGAAGAGCGATGTCGTTCCTGCGGTAAATGCGTTCTCGGAATGACCGCAGCCATCTGTCCGGTGACCATGTGTGCAAAGGGACTTTATAACGGTCCCTGCGGCGGCACCAACAAAGGAAGCTGCGAGATAGACACGGAACAACCCTGTGCCTGGTTCAGAATCTATGAGCGCTTGGAAAGACAGGGCCGTCTTAATGAAATTATAAAATATACGCCCCCGGTAGAATGGAATGACCAGGTTCCAAGGACGTTGATTCAGCCCGGTTATAAAAAACCCGAAAAGGCTGGTTAATGGTTGAACAGTTGAACACTTCAATGGTTGAATGTTTAAATATAGTGATGAATTGAAAAGGGATGATATCTTAATCGATTCATATAGATTTAACGAATAACCAATCTACCAATCAACGAATAAACGAATCACAAGGGATTAGAGCAGAGGAAGCTGAAATGAAATCAGGAAGCAATTTGGAAAAAGTTTTAAAAGCAGGTCATTTTGCATTTACAGGGGAACTCGGGCCACCCAGAGGCTGTGATGTCAACGAAGTCGTAGAAAAGGCTCAGCACCTTAAAGGGCACGTGGATGCGGTGAATATCACTGACAATCAGACCGCTATGGTACGGATGTCCAGTTGGGCCGCCAGTCTGATTTTATTAAAGGAAGGTTTGGAACCCAATTTCCAAATGGTCTGCCGGGATCGAAACCGGTTGGCCATGCAGGCCGATATTTTGGGGGCCTATGCCCACGGCATACGGAATATGCTGTGCCTTTCCGGTGATCATCAAATGTTTGGTGACCATCCCCTGGCCAAGGGTGTCTTCGACATCGACTCCGTTCAGTTGATCCATATGGTCAAAACCATGCGTGATGAAGGAAAATTTCAAAGCGGTGCCGATCTGCATGGAATTCCCAAAATGTTTATCGGTGCGGCATCCAACCCCTTTGCAGACCCTTTTGAATGGCGGGTTCACCGTCTGGCAAAGAAGGTAGAAGCCGGATGCGATTTCATCCAGACCCAATGTATCTACAACATGGAAAAGTTCCGAAAATTTATCAAACAGGCCAATGACATGGGACTTACGGAGAAAGTGTATATCTTGGCCGGTGTGACGCCCATGAAGAGTGTGGGTATGGCCAAATACATGAAGAGCAAAGTGCCTGGAATGGATGTGCCGGATGAGATTATCAAACGCCTTCAGGGTGCCGGAAAAGGAAAGGTGGCGGATGAGGGCATTAAATTCGCCTGTGAACAGGTGGAAGAGTTCAAGGAAATGAAAGGTGTTCACGGCGTCCACATGATGGCCATTGAATGGGAACACATGGTTCCCGAAATCGCCGAAAGGGCCAAAGTGTTGCCCAGGCCGGTGGTGGATTAACCCAAAGAACCTTTTGTATATACTGTTACAAATCAGACCCTAAATTCCATAATCAATGGTGTCGTTTAAGACATTGGATCAGCGGCAATAATAAAACCCGGTTTTGTCAAAAACCGGGTTTTATTGTTTTAACATTTTTTTCAATCTTCGTTTGATAGAAAAAAAAGACTCCCAATATACTGCCGGCTATATCCGCCAATGCGTCCTTGTAATCAGCGGTTCTGAATGGAACGAAATGCTGATGGATTTCATCGCTGATGCCGTATAATGAGGACAAGATTATGCTGAGCATAATGATGAGTTTTGAATCATGCTGGATTCGAGTGGTATTAAAGGCCCTCAAAAAAAGAGCGCCCAGCAGGGCATAGGCAAAAAAATGCAGCACCTTGTCCATGAATGGCCAGTGGGGCGTTATATTAGGGGGTGGACGGGAAGACTGGAGGAATATTAAGAGGCAGTAAGCAAGTATCGGAAACCAGTAAATGAAGAATTTGTATGTTTTGGCCAAATGATAACCTGCTCTTTTGCAGTCAGCTTCAATTAGATGGAGATCAATATCAGGACGATTCTAATTTTCCTGAACTCCGATCTAACAATCAATAATCGATTGTTAATTATTAATAATTAACCGTTTTTTATTAACTATTATTTACTGTTACCTTTTCTAAAATCCGGTGGTAGGTCGTCTTTTACCAAAAAGATCTTCACAGGGTGAATTTTTGGTAACATGTTTATTTAACTTCTTGCACCAGAGCGACTGAAAGGTTCGACAGGACCCGTCCAGGGCGTCCAACTTTGCAAAATCCGCAGATTCACAGAGCAAATCGCACCATTTTATGTTGTGAGTTGAGATACCGGCGTTCTTGGTCATATTTAAATCCTGCATTTAAGCTATAAAAATATTAAGATCCAATTCTCTCTCGCGAACGTGGGATAAAACTTTTTCTAAAAACTCTTCATGGGACACACCGAATCTGACGTTGCCGTCCAGGGTTCTCACCGAAAGGCTTTTGGATTTTTTTTCTTTATTACCGATGGTCAAAATCAAGGGGATGTTGCAGAGTTGGGCATCTCGAACCTTTTTGTTCAGGCTTTCGGTTCTGCTGTCCACTTCAGTACGGATTCCGGAGTTTTCAAGTTTTAACCTCACATTGTTTGCGCATGACACAAGATTATCATTTATGGGTAAAAGCGCAACCTGAATCGGTGCCATCCACAGCGGAAACTTTCCGGCAAAGTGCTCGATGAGAATTCCGAAAAATCGTTCAATGGAGCCGTAGATCACTCGGTGGATCATAAAAGGCCGCTGTTTTTCGTTGTTGCTGTCGATATATGAAAGATCGAATCGTTCAGGCAGTGATATGTCCAGCTGGATGGTACCGCACTGCCAGGTTCGGCCGAGAGCATCTTTGATGTGAACATCTATTTTGGGACCATAAAATGCACCGTCTCCTTCATTAACCTTGTAATCTTCGCCATAAGTGTTCAGCGCCGCCTTGAGTCCATCTGTAGTTAGTTCCCATTGCCGATCGGTTCCGATCGATTTTTCAGGTCTTGTGGAAAGCTCCAAATGAAATCCGAGTCCAAAGGTGCTGTAAATTCTTTTCACCAGTTTCAGTACGCCTATAATTTCTTTTTCGATTTGATCCGGTCTCATAAAGATATGCGCGTCGTCTTGGTGAAATGCCCTGACCCGAAACAGGCCGGACAGGACGCCGCTGAGTTCGTGTCTGTGAACCACTCCGATTTCCGCAGCCCGTATGGGAAGTTCTTTATAGGAATGGGGTTTCATTCCGTATATCAGCATTCCTCCCGGACAGTTCATAGGCTTTATCGCATATTCTTCTTCATCGACATAGGAGGTGTACATGTGTTCGCGATAATTTTCCCAGTGACCGCTTTTTTCCCAGAGATTTCGATTAAGCAAGATCGGTGTTTTTGTTTCAACATAACCGGCCCTTCTGTGTTCTTCCCGCCAGTAATCCAAAAGACAGTTCCAAACGCTAATGCCCTTTGGATGAAAAAATGGCATTCCCGGCGCTTCGTCATGAAAACTGAAAAGGTCCAGGGCCAGGCCGATTTTTCGATGGTTCCTTTTTTTGGCCTCTTCAATAAAATACACGTATTCGTCAAGCTCTTTCTTGGAAAAGAATGCGGTGCCGTATAGTCTTTGCAATTGTGCCTTGTTCTGATCGGCGCGCCAATAGGCACCGGAAACCTTTATCAACTTGACGGCTTTGATAAATCCGGTATGGGGAAGATGCGGACCTCGGCACAGGTCCGTAAAATCGCCGTGTTTGTAAAAGGAAATATTACCTTCTTCAAGTTCCGAGATCATTTCGAGCTTATACGGTTCGTCTTTGTAAAACTCCATGGCCTCTGATTTGGAGACGACCCGGCGTTCAAAAGGAATTTTGGCTTTGATGGCCTTTTTCATTTCAGCCTCGATCTTATCGAAATCCTCTTTTGAGACCGGTTCCATGTCGATGTCGTAATAAAATCCGTCTTCAACCGAAGGTCCGATGGTCAGTTTGGCGTCCTTGTACAGATGAAGAACCGCCTGAGCCATGACATGGGCGGCACTGTGCCGTAGAATTTCCAGCGCTTCGGGATCTTTGGTTGTGATCAATCTGACTTTGGCGTCATGAGAAATTGTTGTGTTTAAATCGACAAGCTCGGTGTTTAGCTCCATGGCCACGCAATTTCGTGCAAAACCATCTGAAATGCTTTTTGCCACGTCCAAACCTGTGGGATTGTTTTCAAAGCGCTTTATATTACCGTCTGGAAATGTTATGTTGACCATTATTGCTCACCTTTAAAATCGATTGGTTTATTATGCAAATAGAAATATTTAGGAAAAATAGTCCCTCGGGTCAAGGGAAAACTGAATGAAAATCGAATCTCAGCTAATAGATACGGCAGTTGATCTTAAAAAAATGATAAGATCCCTTGATAAGGAAAAGGCCGTGGCCGTTGACCTTGAATCAGATTCCTTGCATCATTTAAAAGAAAAGGTTTGTTTGATTCAAATCGCCACTGAAAAAGCGTCTGTTGTGATTGATCCACTGGCGATAAAAGATCTGGCCCCACTTAAGCCGATTTTTTCCAACCCTAATATCAAAAAGATTTTTCATGGGGCGGATTATGATGTCCGAAGTCTTTACCGGGATTTTAAAATTAGAATCAACAATCTTTTTGATACGGAACTTGCTTGCCGATTCTTGGGGATGCAAGAGACCGGTTTGCAGGCGGTATTGAAAACGTTTTTTAACGTCATTGTAGATAAAAAGTACCAGAAAAAAGACTGGTCCAAAAGACCATTGCCAAAGGAAATGATGGCGTATGCTTCAAAAGATGTGATCTATCTTCTTCCCCTTGCCAGGATTCTGATTTATAGGCTTGAAAAAATGAACCGGTTAACCTGGGTACACGAGGAATGTGATGCTTTGAGCAACGTACGGCCTGATCTGTCAAATGAAGGACCGTTGTTTTTGAAGTTCAAAGGTGCCGGACGCCTCAAATCAAGAAGTCTGGCCGTTCTGGAGACCTTGCTTCAGTTTAGAAAAAGTATTGCTATAAAAAAAGACCGGCCGTTTTTCAAAATTATAGGGAATGAGTCGATAATGAAGATTGTAACGGCAAGACCCCTGACATTGCGCCGTTTAAAAAACACAAACGCCTTGAGTAACAGACAGATATCTATGTACGGCGGTGATTTGATAAAAGTGGTGGCCGACGCCATGAAAATACCTGACAGCGAACTTCCGGTGTATCCTTCCCAAAAACCCCCTGTCTTGCCCAACGGGGTACCGGCAAAAATAAAAGCCCTTAAAACCTGGAGAGCTTCAAAAGCAAGAATCCTCAAAATCGATCCCTGGATACTTTGCAATAATGCTCTGATAACGTCCATTGCCGTGAAAAACCCCGGGGATAAAAAATCCTTTGAGACAATTATGGAAATGAAAAATTGGCAGAAAGAGGCGTTTGCCATGGAGATCATGGGGGTTTTAAAAAAGGCCTCATAGCGTCTCTTACACCGGGTTATGGCTCATGTATCGATTCCTGACTCTTGGAACATTCAAAAGTTGTTCACGCCGTTCCTGTTGCCAAAAAAATGTCGATTTCGACTTTCTCGTAGCAACTGCCGGAAAATGCACAGCATCGTTCACCGAACACCGTGCTGATGATGATATTTGAAAAGCCCGCTATCTTTAGCCAATGCCGAATATCGCTTCGGTAAAACCCCGGCCAGCGGTCACGGTGTTCTATTTTCAGAAATTCATGGTCATGTTTTTCCAGGTCGGTGATCACCAGCCGACCGCCCGGTTTGAGAATCCGCTTCATCTCTGTAATTGATAGACCCGGATATTCAACATGGTGGAGATACATATTGGCAAAAACCCTATCAATGCTTTTATCAGAGATAGGTAACTGTTCGGCATCACCCAAACGGATGTCAACCGACGCTGTGGATGCAAATTTTTGATTCAATTCTTCAAGCATCTTCTCCGATTGATCAACAGTAATAACATGGGCTCCGGCACCGACTAGCGCTTCCGTTATAAATCCGGTTCCTGCGCCAAGGTCCGCGGCCTGACAGCCTTTTTGTATATCTGCAACTCCAAGCGCCAAATCCCTAATCCGGGCTGAAAAAAAGTTTTTCCGCCTTTCATCCCATGTTGAACCGACATGGTCAACATATGCTTTGCTGTCCATTTTATAAGCCTATCATTTCTGAATGGAAATTAATTGAGCTGTCCGATCATCAGTGAACAAATGACCAAAAAATGTTTCAGAGCCAGCGAAAAATGATGTGGGCAACAGCCCGTTGAGTGTTTGTTTGAGCCGGTCTCGGAAGCTCTAAATTCAATATTACTGGCCAAGTTTAATTATTTGACCGAGAAATATGGTATAAAATGTTTTTATTCACCTTTTGTTTATTACAAAAAATGCGCTGGAAAGCGCCACTATACAAACTTTCCCATTAGATGAAACACGAAAGGTTTGACCGCCTTCTAATATTCTTTCCCCTCTCTTTGGCCAGGTTATCCAAAGGACGCCATATGAACAATTAATCTGAATATTTTTTCCTTTCACAGAGAAGAGTTGATTTTCAGACAACTTAATTGTTTCATTTTCAACTTTTTTAACTAAAGAAGTTAGTTTCATATCGACCTCCATTTCCTTGTTTGAGATAACTATAATTAAAAAAACTGAAAGGAAACAGGGCTAATTACGCAATTTTTTTTCTGCACAATATGTTTTTTAAAGAAACTGTACCCTTTGTTTTTGAAATATTTGTATCTTTAATTAAAACTTAAATTATACTATAAGATATTATCTGAATCTTGAACCTGGAGATAATCATGAAAACAACTCGATATGGTCAGGTGGCTGAACGAATATTGAACCTTATCAATAAGGGCGTATTAAAAGAAGGTGAGAAAATTCCTTCAATACGGCAATTAAGCCAGGAGCTGAATGTCAGTATTAATACGGTGAAAGAAGCGTATTGGAAATTAGAACGCCAAAATCATATTGTTGCCGTGCCTCAATCGGGTTTTTATGTTCAAAAGCAATCTTCCGATACGCCGGCAAGAGAAGATCTCGATCCAAGTCGATTGAATCCCCAGGAAGTCAGTCTTTGTCACATATACGGCGCTTTTCAAAACATGGGGCAGTGCACACCGGAAGTGAGTTTAGGTATTGCAACGTTAAACCCCGAATTTTGGCCAACTCAAAAAATGGGTCGCTACTTCCAGGAAGCGATACGATATCAGGAAAAAGAATCATATAATTACATCATGTCTCCCGGCTACTCACAGCTAAGAGAGCAAATTGCACGGTTAGGGCTTTCGTGTGGTTTGGATTTATCCCCGGATGACATTATTATCACCAATGGGTGTCATGAAGCCGTTTTTCTCGCATTGATGGTTCTGTGTAAACCCGGCGATTCAGTTGTTTTCGAGAGTCCCATGTATTTTAATCTCCTTCAACTCTTCGAGCAGTTGGATCTAAGAATTATTGAGCTGCCGAGTTCACAGATTGAAGGCGTTAATTTAGATACCTTGGGTTTTGTCATAGAAAATTATCCTGTTAAAGCCATGTTCTCAATTCCCAATGTGAACAACCCCCTTGGCTTTTCGATGCCCATTTGGAAGAAGAAGAAATTGGTTGAGCTGTTAACGGAAAATGATATTCCTTTAATTGAAGATGATATTTATGGTGATTTGGGTTTTGAAACGCGTGATGAGACGTGTAAATCATTTGACACGGAGGGTAATGTGATACTGTGTTCCTCCTTTTCAAAAACACTGGCACCTGGATTAAGAGTCGGATGGATTGTTCCGGGAAAATACTATGATCTGGTTATCAAAATGAAGACCCTATTAAACATTTCAACGGCATCCATAAATCAAATTGTTGTTGCAAGGTATTTAAAGGAAGGCGGTTATGAACGACACTTGCGGAAACTGAGAAAAGACCTAAAAAAACAGGTTTCTGGTTTGCGCGCGTGCATACTGAATTATTTCCCAAAAGGAACAAAAGTTACGAATCCAAGTGGAGGGTTTTTACTTTGGGTAGAACTTCCGGAATCCATTGATACGGATGTCATCTATCAAGAGGCGGTTAAAAAAAATATTCTTTTTGCTCCCGGTAGTCTTTTTACAATGAAAGATAAATATTCAAACTGTATTCGTTTAAATGCAGGTATTTGGAACGAGCAGGTTGAAAGGGCCATCAAACATATCGGTGATTTATGCGTTAACTATCAGAAAAACACCGTTAAGAAAATCATCAAAATTGCGTCCTGAATGGCTAAACACAGTCCTACCTGATGAATTACCGGGAACAGTAAAATTGGTCTGCATATCGATCCCGGGTTTCACAGAATCGATGAGTTCCTGTCTTGAAGGACTGGGGGTGGTTATCCCATAACTTCTTCTTTCACGCTGACGGCCACCTTCAGCAAAACGGTTAAAATTTAAAGGCCGGTTCCGTAAACACCCAGTGATATAACAAGTTCCGGAAGTGTCGGCACATATTCCGTAACCTTATTTAGCGGTGACGGAATAAAACCGCCAGAAATCAGACCCAGCCCTTTGTCAATCCAAGTTCCAGTAAAAACAAACACACAAGCTATGGCAAGAATTTTCTCGTTTTTTCGGGTCGAGGGAACGACAAGGAATAATATAGACTTTAAATATTAATCCGGAATAAATTTTGAATAAATCAGGGAAGAAAAGTAACATCTGAGGGAAAAAAGGCTTTATTATTAAATTGACGATTTAACATGCCTGGTTTGATCGATCTTTCTTTTTATGAGTTTAAGATCATGGTCATTGTGGCAGAATCAATGTTGCCGCCGCTGATAATGACTCCTGCCCGGCCTTTGGGAATTACAGTCTGACTCAATAGTGCCGCCAATCCAAGTGCGCCGGACGGTTCAACCACAAGCTTCATTCGATAAAATAGAAATTTAACAGCGTCTATGATCGCAACCTCTGATACGGTCTTCATCTCATCCACATATTCAAGGACGAGGGGGAAGGTAATTTTACCCAAAGAGGGTGTTCGGGTTCCGTCAGCGATGGTTTGCGGGTTTTTTACGCGATGAAGTCTTTTGGTGTAAAACGATCTTGTTGCATCGTCAGCAAGCTCCGGTTCGACACCGATGACCCGGCAGTTCGGATCAATATTCTTAGCGGCAATGGCCGAACCGCTCAATAGTCCGCCGCCGCCGCAAGGAATCAGCAAGGTGTCAAAATGGCCGACCGCCTCGAACATCTCCAGAACAGCGGTCCCTTGACCTGCGATGACATCCAAGTGATCAAACGGCGGAATCATCGTAAAGGCGTTTTTTGCTTGAAGACTGTTTGCCACAGCCTCACGAGTGGCATGTTCAGGGTCATATTCAACAATCGTTGCGCCATAATCCTCGGTTGCTGCGCGTTTGGTTTCAGGGGCATTGTTCGGCATGACGATGGTGGTTTGAATATCCAGCAT
>Ga0209536_100007477_pt1 | contig 16550 bp, 14 predicted proteins | sample DeeMarSeWOR28_12_FD_187461 | JGI IMG/M metagenome (GOLD analysis project Ga0209536, IMG submission 187461) | Marine sediment microbial communities from White Oak River estuary, North Carolina - WOR-2-8_12 (SPAdes) (version 2) | ecosystem: Environmental > Aquatic > Marine > Intertidal zone >... | reverse complement strand
ATGATCTTTACGTCGAAAGTAGGCGATATTCGGCCGCTGATACGACCAGAACGGATGGCCGTCAAACACGTGGGGCAGCTCTGCCAGGTCTAAATACATAAAAAACAGTCGGTAGCGGAACATATTCGGCCTCGGCCTGAAACGGCGATGCCGAACAGAGCCCTCGTAAATGCAACTATGCATGCGTCATCCTTGCAAAGGTCCCCTTTTTGCGGCCAAGTTCTATAATGATAAGCACAAAAAGAATGTTAGAGAGATTTTCCGAAATGTTTTCCGACCACCAGCGCACTGTTGACCCCATCCTCATGAAATCCATAGCCCCAGTAGGCCCCGCAAAAATAGGTTCGCATGGCACCGTTGATCTCATCGTGGCGATTTCTGGCAGCCAGGCTTTTGGGATTGTAGACCGGATGATGGTAATGCATTTCTTTTATTTTTTGGGCCGGATCAACGCTGTTCGGCAAATTAAGGCTCACACAATATTCGACCGGAGCCCCCAGGCTTTGCAGGATATTCATATCGTAGGTAAGGGCCACCCGACCGGATTCGGCTTGCGGAATATGGTAGTTCCAGCTGGCCCAGGCCGCTCTTTTGTCGGGTAAAACCGATTCGTCTGAATGCAGGACCGCATGATTGTCCTGATACGGAATGGCCCCCAGAATTTCCTTTTCATTGTCGCTTGGATCCTGCAGCATCGCCAGGGCCTGATCGCTATGGGTCGCAATGACCACCTGATCAAAGCGCTCCGGCTGACCGTCAGCGGCCTGCACGCTGACATGGTCAGGGTAGCGCCGAATGGATTTTACCGGGCAATTCAGACGGATGCGGTCTGCGTACGATCGGGTCAAGGGTTTGACATACTGTTTCGAGCCCCCTTTGATGACCAGCCACTGCGGTTGGTTGCGCACGTTCAAAAAACCGTGATTTTTGAAAAACTGGGCAAAATAAAGCGCCGGAAACTCATTGAATTTAACCGGATCAGCCGACCAGATAGCCTCGCCCATGGGAATAATGAAATGCTCGATAAACAGCCGCGAAAACTTTTTGGCGGTCAAAAAATTTTCGAGTGTCAGGCTGTAGTCATCTGTTTTTAACAGGTCTTCGGATTCGCGTCGAAATCTAAAAATATCGAATATCATCCGATAAAACGCCGGCCGCAGCAGATTCCGGCGCTGGATGAAAAGCGTATTCAAACTGCTGGGGCTGAATTCCAATCCGGTCTTTTTACACTGCACGCTGAAGCTCATATGGGAAGGCTGCCAGGCAATGCCCAGCCGTTTCATCAGGCGCACAAAATTAGGATATGTTTTTTCATTGAAGACGATAAAGCCGGTATCCACGGCATAGGTCTGACCGTTCAACCCGACATCAATGGTGTTCGTGTGACCCCCCACATAATTCTCGGCTTCAAATACGACCAGTTCATGCTCATCGCCTAGCAGATAGGCAGACACCATACCCGCTATGCCGGTTCCAATAACTGCGATTCGCATTTGGATTCTCCTCTATAAGTTAAAGATGAAGGTCGCTTACGGTGGGCCGCACGTTTTTCGATTTTGCGATCGCAAGTCTTCCGGCAAACCGCGCAAATTCCAGACGATTCCCAGCCAGGAAAAAATTTTGAGCAAATAATAGGTGATATCTATTTCCCACCAAAAAAATCCCTGGCGCGCACTAACGGCATAATGATGATGATTATTGTGCCACCCCTCACCTAATGTTATCAGCGCCAACAGGGCATTGTTGCGACTGGTATCCGGGGTATCATAGCGCCGGCTGCCGAACATGTGATCCAAGGAGTTAATGGTCACCGTGCCGTGAAAAAGCGCCACAGATGAGATAAAGAAGCCCCAGATGAGTAACTGGGGACCGTTGGTTCCCAGTTGAGGCGCATGGATCGCCAGAAGGTTGCCGCCCACAAACAAAGCGACAGCCAAAAGAACCGGGACGACAGTGTCAAAACGATTGATCCAGCGCAGCTCCGGAAACCGGGCCCAATCTTTGACATATTGCATTTTGGTCGGGAAATTAGCAGGTGAGGTTAACCACCCCACGTGGCTCCAGATAAAACCATGCCGGCTGGGTGAATGGATATCTTTCTCGGTGTCGGCATAGCGGTGGTGGTGGCGATGATGCGCGGCCCACCATAGCGGCCCGCGTTGAACCGAGGCGTTGCCGAGTACTGCGAAGCAAAATTGCCAGAATCGATTTGTTTTAAAGGATTTATGCGAAAAATAGCGATGATAAAATCCGGTGATGGCAAACATACGGATAAAATAAAGCACCACCGCCGTTACAACGGCAAACCGGCTCCACCCCACCCAGATGACGCCCAGGCACATCAGGTGCATAATGACAAAAGGCAGGATACGAAACCAGTCGACTTTTTTGGCATCGAGGTGAACGATGTGATCAGCCGACGCATCTGCGTCGAACCAGCGCCAGAGCGACAGCAGAAAAGGCGATTTTTTGGCGCCGGACCTGACTGTTTTCATCTTTGCGAACCCACTCTCTCCGTTCATCGTATTTTTTTAGCAGAAGTTTCCCCCCGGAAGGACAGTGTTTTTAATAGCGGATTTGGGCCATAAATACAACTCCAAGTTAAAATATGATGGAATTGAGAGCTTGCCGGGGACCTCGCCGGGAAAAACGGTTGGCACCGGCTAACGGAAGGTTCGCAGAGCACTCATACCGCCATCGACGTGTATGATCTGACCGGTCATCCAGTCGCTGGCCTCCGACAGCAAATGCACGGCAACCTTGGCAATTTCTTGCGGTGTTCCGATGCGCTTTGCCGGATGGCGCTCTGCCGATGCTTTGCGTTTTTCTTCAGTGGACAATAACCCCTGCGCCAGCGGGGTGTCGGTCAATGAGGGCGCAATTGCATTGACGCGAATGCGAGGCGCAAACTCGGCAGCCAGCGAGCGCGTCAGTCCCTCCACCGCCGCTTTGGCGCCGGCAACGGAAGCATGAAACGGCATACCGGTTTTGACGGCCACGGTGCTAAACAGGACAATCGCAGCACCGGCCGGCGTCTTTCTTAAGCGCGGCAGACAGGCTTGAATCGTTTTAACCGCGCCGAGGAAATTAACCTGAAGATCCGCCATGAAATCATCGATGCTCAGGCGTTGAAAGGGCTTGAGTCGAATAGACCCCGGACAGTAGACCAGCCCGTGCAACATTTCCGGCAGCCCTTCCACCTCGATCGATTCCGCCTGCACATCCAGTCTCAGATGGTGCAATCCATCAAACTCGGCCAGCGCTTCGTTCGATCGGGATCCGACATAGATGGCATGCTTCTTTTGATGCAGTGCTCTAACAATTTCCAGCCCGATACCGGAGCTGCCACCGACGATAAAATAATTTTGCGCGTTCATTTTAAATCTCCTCAAAACCCTGATTTCCGACCACCAGCGTTTGCCAACTCGCTCCAGACAAAATAGGGCGATCATATATCATATGTAACAGAAATTATTGCTTTTTCTGGAGCATCTCATTCCTGCGCATTGGCATTGAATCAATCAATTCGAAAACTTCTGCTAAAGAAACCGGCTCGCTGCGCTTCAGCTTGACCCCACCGTCTTTGCCGACGAGAATAAGCGCATGGGTGTTGCGCGGTATTTCAAATCGCTCGCGCAGCGCATCGGCGTCTGATAGACTCAGGGGTGACCCGTTCATTTGTGAGGGGTCTCTTTCAAGCACCTCGAAAACCACGAGATCACGGTCTGCGACCCCGGCTCTCCGGGTGCTGATCTCGGCTTGAATCTGTTTAAAATAAGGATGACGGCTGTCCGGCGCAAAAATAATAAGCAGCCGGTTTTTCCACTCAAACGGGGTCAAATCCATTGAAGCTGTATCCTTGCGGTCAAAAGCCAACCAAACGGTCAGCAGGGCCAGCAGGCATCCAAACGCCTTGAGGCCATGTCGGACCGTCATAGACAGACTCTTTTTATTTGCATATTCTGAATTGCGATGCATAATACGGTATACAATAAGTCCGTGCCGGGCATTGTAAAGTTTTTGACAATGCCGCTAACGTCAACATTTCCTTTGTACGGAGCGCCATATCGTCCATGCAACGCATTACCATTGGATTTTCAATTCATCGACCGGAAATCATCGGCATGACCGGCGATTGGATGCAGGCTCACGAGGCCATCTTCCTGGAGGAACCGTCCCAGCCCGGATTTCAGCAGATGCTGGCAGGTGTCCTTCCGATTGAGGAATATCTGCTGGCGGTGGATATTGAATATCCGGTGTTCAGCCGCCAAATGTGCCGGTTACTGCGCAGGTTGCATGGTATGGGCAAAAAGATCTTTCAAGTGGAGCCGTTTTTAGAGCATCTGCTTGGTGTTCATGAGTTCTTTACGGAGGGTCACGGCCCTGAAGAAATAGCGTCGGACTCTATGGCGTATCAGGTATATGCTGCCGAAAGAGATGCCAGCAAGGCCCTTTTGGATTATTACCAGATTGTTATAGATGGCGCGTTCGAAGAGACAATTGATGCCATCATACGCTTTGCTCGCGCCGATGCGGCTCGCTTCCGGTTACGGGATGCCCTGCGGGCCAGGGCTCTGGCCGATCGGTTGGCCAAATTTACCAGCGCATACATTGAAGCCGGTTCAATTCATTACGGATTGTATCTGCAACTCAAACAGCGGTTGCCCGGACAGGTTCACATCAGGCCACTGTTTCTTGCCCGTAAAGCGCTGCAAATCATCGGTCGGCAGGGTCATCTCTATGGGCCCGGAGATCAATTAACGCTTGCATTCATCTTTCATCCCCATTTCAATGTTACGCGGCGTGAAGCGTTGCTTGCGGCCCGTTCGTTGATCTATACAAAACTATTGCAAAAAGAAGAACAGGCGGCTGAATTGGAAACCTTTCCGCATATTCGCGACGAACTCGCCTGTATTCAAGCGGTAGGGCTGCTGACGGTGGATGATTGCGCGCGCTTGTTTCCGTTGATTCGTCGCGCCGGAAGCATTCAGGCCCGACAGATGGTCGCTGATTATCTGGCACGCTTTAAGAAAAATGAGCGCCCCGAAATTAATCGCCCGGGCTTATCCCATTGATGTGGCGCATAGGAGCAATTTCACACAATGAAACCCATACATTTTGATCCGCAAACAGATCTTGCCCCGATGGCGTTTGACAATCAAATTTGCCAATTGGCCCTCAAAATCAAACGCCTGGGAATCAAGTGGCAGCCGCATGTGGGGTGTTTCGTGTGGGATCCGGACAGAACCATCGCAGCTGATTCGCCCTTCCCCCACCGCATCTATTTCATTTTGAGTCTGCCGCGATTTATCGACATCTTCGGTAGCCGGCAAGCCATTGTTGAAAGACTGGTGTGGCTGCCAACCTGGCATCAGGCCCGTTTGCTGTGCCGGCAGCTGAATGTGCCGGATGATGCGGTGGCCAATATCTGGCAAAGCCGGGCATCCCTTTCAGCGGGTGAAGAGCTGCCCAAAATGTATGAACTGATTATCGATGCCCTACAAAAAGGGCAAGGGTGACCGGGGGGATAAGGACTGTGCCAACATCACAGCTGCATACGCGAATCGATCAAATGTGTAATGACCTCATCGCTGAACAATGGGGTGATCCGGCTGCAATTCCGGCTGAACTCAGCCAGGCGGTATTTCGGGTTTATCGAACATTCATCACCGGCTACCTTAACTTCTTACGGCAAAACGAGTCCAGACCGGCGGACTGGCTGCCCGAAAAGCTTGTTATTGATTGGGAGCTGGTTGACGGCATGCGCCATTTTTTCTCTGACTATCAGCATATCACCGGATCTTTTATACGCTTAAACCGGCAGCTTAACCAGCTGCGTCAAATAGACAGAGACAAACAGCCCGGATTGTACCGCGAGCTGGTCTCTGAAATAATTGCCTGCACGGCGTAGAAAACACGTCGCTCAACTGCGGTTAAAGCGGATCGCGCAGCGCTCCGGCGTAACCGGTTAATTCGGCGTACCCCTCCGCCGCTACGGGTTGTTTAGCGGCCGTACCGGATGCCGTCACGCTGCCTTCCCAGTAAATAACGCCCGTGCTGGCCGTTGTGACCATTTCCTGATCGGTTAAACTGGCAGCAACGTTCAGTTCAATACCGAGCGGATCGATTTTTAAGTGCCAGGCCACCGGATAAACCGCACCGGAACGGGAACTTTTCCACTGTTTCAGGGCGATAACGCTAAAATCTTCCGAGGTGAGATGCTGTGGCACTCCTGATCGATCAATAAAGGTTCCGCTGGATGCCGGATTTATCTGTCCGTTCTGATCTCTGAGCAGATACAGCATGAGCTCGGTTTGATCGGACAGCTGCAGGCTAAACCAGTCCCAGCCGACAATGCCCGCCTCCAGCGATGCCGTGCTGTATTCATGGTCCATCCAGCTCAGGCCTTCAACGGCAACGCTCTTGCCGTCGATCTTCAACATTCCTTTGGTTTTCAAACGCGTCAGCGAATAATAACAGCTGGCCCTTTCGGCGGTTGACCCTTTGCGGCTATACCCTCCCTGCCCGTGTAAAACCGGCGGCTTGGCGGGCTGCAACCTCAGATTGAATGCAAAATCAGCCGCCTGCGCTTTCAGGGTGTGGCTGTTTGCGCCAATTGTGGCCGACCAGTCTTTGATAAACACGGTCGTTTCAGATGCCTGGTGATTGACGCCGGCCATAGCCAGTGTTGCGCGGGCCATTTGTTCGGCATAACGGTGCGTTTTTTTGTTCAGATCTGATACGGCGGCATGCCCCGCAAAAATCTGCTGGGTCCGCCAGGCAGACGGCGGCCGCGGCCAATCCTGAACGTCGCCGGTCGGGCTTATCTGGTTGCGAAAAAATGTTAGCTGGAAGCCGTAGCGATCACCGGATTCGGCCCGAAGATTACCGGTGTAATACCACCACTCGATGCGATAGCCCGGATGGGCGCTGTGATCCTCCGGAAATGTTTGATGGCAGGGGCCGGTCACCGCCAAATACCCCCTTAGATCTTCAGCCAAACCGCGATGACCCGATTGAGTCGTCATCAAACATAAACATGCAAGTGCCATTACAATTTTGCGAAAGATTCGTTTCATATAATGGTAAGGATCTTTCTCATACACGCTGTTAAAGCCAGTTTGGGTGGTTCTATTATGTTCACTGCCGGAGCGCCTTCTTATCTCTTTTACAGGTTTTGCGCGGAATCGTATCTTTGTCAACGGTTCAACTTAAGTTAAACGTCTGCGGGTCGCTTGCCGCGGCGGCTTGTGGGGTCGAAGCCTTAAGGCGAGGCCCCAGGCTCGCCGGAGCGAAGACGGGTCTGCGGTTAATTGTCATCGTTCACGCAAAAGCGTTGCCGGTGGCCGGCGAAAAACCATCTTGACGGCCGGCAGGGCTGCTGCCAGTGCGGTAAGGATAATCAACGGAATCGACAACAGCAACGCGTCCCAGTCCACGGCATAGATAAACGTCCAGCCGAAGGATTGCCGATTGACGACGTATATCAGCAGGTAAGATAAGATAAATCCGCAGACAACCCCGGCCAATTCCCCGATCACAACCAGAAAGGCCGCTTCCCAGAATATCATGCTTCGAATCTGCCGGAAACTGGCGCCAATGGCGTACAGGGTGTTGAGCTGCCGGGATCGCTGCAGCACCAGAACCGTTAAGGTGGTGGCAATCCCCAGGCCGGCAATCAGCAAAGCAATGAGCAGCAGTACCGTTGTGACCGCAAAGGTTTCATCAAAAATTCGCAGCACGGCACCGCGCAGGCCTTTGCCGCTGTACATATCCACCCGATCGCCGAGGCGGGCGATAATGTCGTTGCGGAGCCTGGCAACGGCAGCATCCAGATCCTGCGAACGGTCTTTGAAAAAAAAACGCAATCCACCCCAGTAAACGGGATGATAGCGTTGGTTAAAATGGGGCAGCGAGTAGAAAACAGCGCCGCCCTGCGTGCGATAATCACGCACGATTCCCAGAATGGGCAGCCTGACGGCAGATCCCTCAACCTGAGCATCATAAAAATCGCCCACGCTCAAGCCGGTGCGATTTGAAAAAACCTCAGACACAATAACCCCCTCGCCGCGTTTGAGCAGCGGACGGATTTTTTCCGGATCTCCCTTCAGCCAGAAAAAGGACGCATATTGCATGTATCCCTGCATGTCCATTAATTCAAATACATAGGGATATTTTTTATAGGTTAAAAAAAACTGCCGGTTGGGCAGGATATCCACCTGCGACCTGTAGTGTTGCAGATAGTCGATAACCGGCTGCGGCACGGGATAACGAAAACGGTTAATTTGCCCCATTTTAGAGGTTAAAAACAAATCCCCTTTAATGGTCTCATATGTCCAGTAGGCCACTGTCTGGCGGAAGCTGAAAATCATAATAACCAGGGCGGCAAATAAGGCCACCGCCGTAATCAGGGCACCAACCGAAACCGCCGTGCGGGTGCCGCTGTCGCGCACGTAACGCCCGGCAAGATAGGCCGGTATACCAAATCGCTTCAATAGTATCGATGAGAGGATGTGGCTGATTTTAACCAGGGCCCAGGGTGCCAGCAGCGCAAAGCCAACAAAGAGCAGAAAAATAGCCAGATAACCCGGTAACGGCATGCCCAGTATGGCCGGCAGTTTGGATAACGGCAATACCATCAGGATGCAGCCCAGCCCGCCAAAAGCCAGCTGCCGGGGAGATATTCGCGGCTGCATCCCCAGATGCGAGATTTCCAGCGCCTCTTTGGGGGGTACCTGCATGGCCTCCCGGGCGGGTTGATAAGCCGCTAAAATCGAAATACCGACGGTAACGACAAAGCTGAACCCGATTTCAAAAACACTCAACGAAAGCCTATCCACCTGCACGCGCACAAAAAGGGTGGAAATGGTTTGACTGACACCATGCAGCAGATATTTGATTAAAAAATTACCGAGGGGAATGGCCACCAGCCAGCCCGCAATCCCCAGAAAGGCCCCTTCGGCCAAAAAAATAAAAAAAACGTGGTAAGCTGAGGCACCTGTGGCCCGCAGAACTGCCAGTTCATGGCGCCGGGAGGCCGCATTCAGGGCCACCAGGCTGTAAACCAGAAACATTCCCACAAACAGCGAAGCAAAGCTCAGAATGGAAAGGTTGAGCTGATAGGCCCGGATCATCATCTGCCCGCTTTCGCGGGTGGCTGTCGGCGGATTCAATTCAACACCTTCAGGTAAGAGATGTTGAATCACCGCCAGGTCCCTTGCGCCGGCCCGAGGCGCCAGCTTCAGATCAATTCGATCAACTTTGCCAAACAACCCGGTAAACTCCTGGAAGGTGGCAATGTCGGTCAAGGCAATCCGTCCGCCCTCGGCCAGTGCCAGCCCGCTGGGTTCCAGTATCCCAGATACCTTAAAACGTGCTTTTTGGCGCGCATGTTCCAGAACCAGCGTGCCTCCGGGAACGCGCTTTAACTGTTGGTCCAGGGGTTTGCCCAGAACAAGCGTATAAGGCGCTTTTAACAACTCCAGCCAGACAGCGCCCGGTTGAGCGTTTGGGTCATCAACCCGCCAGCGGCGCAGGGGACGATCCAGAATCGGATCAAACCCGATCAACAAAAATGGCTCGGCTCCTTGCTGCGAGATGCGGGTATAGGTTGACAGTACCGGGGAGGCGCTTTGGATCATTTCCTGCCTCAGGAGTGTTGCCATCAGATTCTCAGGAACATAGCCCCCGGGCCGGGTGAGCACATAATCGGCCTGCCCGGCAATCAGATCCATGCTTTTGGAAAAGGACTCCAGTGAGGCGTTGACCGATAAACGCACACTGGTAAAAACAGCCGCACCCAGCGCAATTCCAAAAAGAACCGTGGCCGCACGACCCATGTGCCGGCGCATATTGCGCAGGCTGAACCAGATAAAGAGGCGCAAAAAGAACAACAAACTTTTCATGCAAGGCTCGTAATCATACCGTCTTTTAGATCCATCCTGACTGAAGCCAATTGATCGGCAAGTGTACTGTGGGTCGCAATCAAAACAGTCCGTTTCCATTTCCGGTTCAGTTCAGCCAGCAGATCCATGACGATTTGGCCGTTACGACTGTCAAGATTCCCGGTGGGCTCATCGGCCAGAATAATGGCAGGCTCATTGATGAGGGCCCGGGCAATGGCGGTGCGCTGCATTTCGCCGCCGGAAAGCTGGGCCGGGATGTGATGTAAACGGTCTTCAATCTCCAGCCAGCGAAGCAGCTCCATGGCTTTGGGTCGCGTCTCGCCAACCGATTTGCCGGCCAACAGCGCCGGCAAACAGATATTTTCAAGGACATTCAGCGTTGGTAGCAGATTAAAAGACTGAAATACCATCCCGACAACCTCACGGCGAAAGTGGGTCAACTGGCTGTCGCTTGCATGGTTTAAATCATGCCGGGCGACGGTTAATTCGCCTGCGGAAGGCCGATCCAGACCCGCCAACAAGGAAAGCAGCGTGCTTTTTCCGGAACCACTGTTGCCTTTAAGCACCACCAGCTCACCGGCAGCAATCTCAAGGTCAACCTGGCTGATCCCGATGACCTCGCTGTCACCCAGCTGGTACACACGCGTTAACCCCTTGGCGTAGATAACAGGTTGAGTGGTTTCAACGTTCATGACATTTTGAGCAGTTAATTGTTATTTGTTATTCGTTACTAGCGTCTAATGATCATCTCTCCGGATAAATCGACAAATAGTTATCGTTAACAGGGCATCCAGGACGAGAACCAATTAACGAATAACCAGCAACTGATAACAAATAATTCTCGATTGAGCTAAAACTCAATCGAGAATTATTGAGCCAGAAACCCCTGTTGAACAGCATCATCGATGAGGCTGGCAACATATTCCCCTAGCGTTTGAGAACCTTCACGAACAGGTTTCATTCTTTTAATGACCTGGCTTTTTCGAATACCGTGCTTTTGCCAGGTGTGGCCGCGGGTAAAATAATTGTGTAAAAACGGCTGCACGCGATCCAAGGCATTGGCAAATTTTGATTCCGGTGTCGCTCTGGTCTCATATTCATCCCATAACGCTCGAAAAGCATCGGCCTGGTCTGCCGGTAAGATGTTAAAAATGCGCTCAGCCGCTTTCTTCTCGCGTTTTTGTTGATCCTGACCACCGATTTCGTCATAGCAGTAAGTATCGCCGGCATCGATTTCAACCAGATCATGAATCAGTAACAGTTTGATCACCTGCAGAAGGTCAAGGTCTGCATCTTCGGCGTATTCGGCTAAAATGAGCACCAGCAACGCAATATGCCATGAGTGCTCGGCCGAATTTTCCTGGCGCGAGACGTCCAGCAATGTGGTGCGACGGGCAATCTTTTTTAGCTTATCTGCTTCCAGAATAAATTCGATCTGGCGTTTGAAGCGTTTACCATCCACAGACCGGATCCTGTGCATTTGCTTTTCAACGCCTGTTTTGCCATTCGCTCCTGCTTTCAACATAAACCCGCTCCTCGTTACCGCTCTGTTGCATTAATCGTTAAGCTGGGTGGGTGGTTCCCCATACGGCGTATACCGGATCCGAGAACAGCATCTGAGAGGCGTATTTATCATCCGCCGGTCGCGGCCGCCCGCGCATGGAATACGTGTGCAGATCTGTATATTGACCGGATTTTAAAAAGAATTCAAGAACCAATCCCATGCGTTCAAATTCATGCAACTCCGGCCAGATGTGAATGGCTTTGGGCGGAAACCAGCGGTTGGAAAATGTGACAACAAAAACACCGCCGGGTGTGAGGACGCGATTAATTTCTTCGAAAACTTCGAATGGATGGACCAAATATTCCACCGAAACCGTGCAGATCGCTGCATCAAAAGCCTTATCATCGAAGGGCAGCTGCGGATTGTCGTTCAGGTCGTGGACACAAAAATCGGACAGCCGATCGTTGGCCTGCAGCTCTTCATTATTCATCCCAAGGCCGGTGACGGATTTTAGAGGAAGGTCATGCGGAAGGTGAGACACCCAGCTGCTCATTAAATCCAGGACCCTGCTTTCGGGCTGCAGCAGTCTGCCGTAAAGCCGGCTAATGGTGTCAGTGGCGGTAGTATCGATATGTTGCACCAGACGAGGCTGTTCATAGAATCTGCGGTCGGGGCTTTCGTCCTTCCGGCGAAAAGGGTCATCAGCGAAAAAATGGGTGGGGCTCCCGTTTACGCGAGCCTGCATTCCCGGGCCGCTGAGGGCGGTCTCCGCCCAGTCGATGCTGGTGCCGCCATGTTCTTCGAATTTTTCACGCACGTCTTTGATGGTGGCTTTAAATGTAATGGCTTTATCCGCTAAGGGATGATTTGCATCTGCCTCGATGGCGTCTTCATTGGCAGATACGCAGCGAAACGGTGTCATGTTGTTGGGGTAGACACCCGCTACTTTGTTGAGTATTCCAAGGGGATAAAATCGGCCGAATCGCGGCTGAATCGGATCTACCTTCGGGGTAAGCGGGGTAATCTGCCGCTGCTGGACCTGGTAAATGCTGCGTTGATCTCTGGCCGCCACTAAGGTTCCGGGCCCGGCCTCCAGCACAACCTGATCGCCGGTTTGTTTGCCGTTCAAATCTTGAAGTATTCGGGGAGGCAGGAGATCGCGCCACAAATTGACTCTTTGGCCGTAGTAACAGTCTGTATGTTGAATGCCGTTGTGCCGGTAAGACGCGCTAAATTCCATACTGGCCAGAACATCATCTGATATCTTCTTCATTTCTAACCTCTTTAGCCATGTGCGGACAAACATGTTCAAACATTAATTTGCGACCTTGCATTTATGAAGAGAACGATAATAATTAAATCAGGAAGTGCAATACGGAAATTCACGGGCGGGTGATCGGTATGAGGCCTAAAATCCGAATAGAAAAAGGCTGACAGTGAGGGGCTGCAAAAATTTAAAGCCGATTTAAATCTTTTTTGTAGGCTTCGGCCTGCTTGAGTATGCGCTGCTGCTCTTTTGAGTCTTTACGATTCCAGGTGCGGTACATCATGCCGATGCGGGGGTTGTTTTCTAATTTTTTGCGATGCCGGTCGAAAAAATACCAGAACAGGCAGTTAAACGGACAGGCTGATTCTCCATGCGCTTTCAGACGGTCGTAGCGGCACTGGCTGCAGTAATCGCTCATTTTGTGAATATAGTTGGCTGAAGACACATAGGGCTTGGTGGCCACCAGGCCGCCATCGGCCCACTGGCTCATTGCGCGCGTATTGGGCATTTCGACCCATTGGATGGCATCGATGTATACGCCCAGGTACCAGTCTTCGACCTGGTCGGGATGCACCCCGGCCAGCAGGGCGAAGTTGCCGGTGACCATCAGGCGTTGAATGTGATGGGCATAAGCATGCTCAAGAGACTGGCCGATGGCAGCCCGCATGCATCGCATTTTGGTCTCGGCCGTCCAGTAATATTCAGGCAGGGCGGCGCGGTGATTGAAAAAATTCATGCGACCCAGCTCGGGCATCAATGTCCAGTAAATGCCGCGCATATATTCGCGCCAGCCCAGAATCTGGCGCACAAAACCCTCTATCTGTTGAATTTTGATGCTGCGCTTTTGCTTTTCCCAGGTCCGCACGGCGGCCTCGATGACTTCCAGCGGGTGCAGCATTTTGGTGTTGAGCGCAAAGGAAATGCGCGCGTGGAACAATGACCAGCTTTCGGTGGTCATGGCATCCTGATAGGTGCCGAATTCTTTGAGCCCGTCTCTCAGAAAGGCGTCCAGCAAAGTGCGCGACTGCGATCGGTTGATCGGCCAGATTATACTTTGGGGCTTGATCGCGCCGAACGTTTTTACCCCGGCTTTCTCAATCATTTTGTGAAGCGCACTGACGTCATTGCGAAACAATTTGGGCTTGGGAATCGGAATCCGGCCGTCATAGCGCCGACGGTTTTCCACATCAAAATTCCAGCGCCCGCCCACGGGCTTTTCGCCGTCCATCAGGATGTCGTGTTTTTTGCGCATCTGGCGGTAAAAGGATTCCATCAGATAGCGCTTTTTGCCGTCAAAAAAATCTTTAAAGTCCTCCCGCCGGGTGACAAAATGCTCGGTGTCAACCGCCGCCCCGGAAACCGGAAGCGCCTCGGCCAGCTTGCGCAACTCAACATCCAGACGATATTCATCGGGCAGCAGATACTCAAAACGCGCATACTGCTTTTCTTCGAGCAGCCGTTTGATGTTGTCAGCGATCGTCTGTCGGTTTTGGGGATCATCCAGTCGCAGATAGATGACGGCATGCCCTTTTTCTTCGAGCGTTTCGGCAAAAGCGCGCATGGCTGCAAAAAAGGCCAGCACCTTTTGAACGTGATGCTTGACATAGTCGGTCTCCTGACGAACTTCCATCATTACGTACACAATGGTGTTATCCGGCTTTTGAAACCAAAAGTGGTTTTCATTCAGCTGATCGCCCAGGATAAGCCTTAAAATTTTTTCGGTGGCCATCGGTTGCGTTCCTATTAGAATTCATATCGCCCGTCAGGAAATGATGTGACCGCCCTCATTTTTTCAGAAACATCATAACGGAATGTTCGCCCTACCCTCCCCTGCTTTGTTTTTCGAGGGCATCCACCTTTTTGACGTAGGCCTGGATATCACATTTGCGCTCCAGTCCGGATGCAGCCATATAGCGGATTTTGCCGAATATCGGCCGCTCGGACCAGGCCCGGTCATGCACCCCGAAGACCCAGGCCACACCGGTGTATGAATTGGCATCGCGGCCGTCCAGAAAATATTTATTGTTGATGGTCAGCGTCGTTTTGAAAGCCTGTTCTGGCGTTGGGGTCCATTCCAGAATCTTTTTGCCCCAGTACATGCGCATGTAATTGTGCATAAATCCGGTTGCCTTCATCTCCCGCATGGCCGCATTCCAGTAATCATCGTGGGTTCTGGCATTTTCCAGCTGCCGGCGCGTATAGGTATGCTCGCGATTGTCTTTTTTATGCGCATTCAAGGTCTTTTGCGCCCAGTCCGGCAGACACTCAAATGAATCATATTGGGGCGTATAAAAAACAAAATTCATGGCCAGCTCGCGGCGCACAACCAGCTCTTCTATATACGCCTCCCGGGCTTGCTTGAGGCGGCTGTCGCTGTCTTGCACCTTCAACGCCAGATACAGGGGGGAAATCTGGCCGAAATGCAGATATTTGCTCATGTGGGAGACATCGTCGGTCTGGGGCTGGTTACGGTTATCGACGTATGTTTCAAACCGGTGGCGCAAGAAATCGGAAAAAATCTGTCGCGCCCGGGCGTTGCCGCCTTTAAACAACCCGCTGACCGGTAACACATCGCGATCAATCGACAGTTTCTTCAAAACGGCGTTGATGTCGCTCAGATCGATGCCCTTGATCCTTAGCTGCAGTGATGATTTTTTTATTTTTGTCGGTTTGAGTTCAACGAGGTAATCCTTGAGATGTTTGTGTATTTTGGGGCGTATGGTGCGGGCTGCATACTCGGCTTTGTCGGAGACCACTTCGAGCGGTACGATGACATCGCTTTCGACCTGAACCACCCGGCAACCGGCGTTGCGCGCCGCGCTTTGGCGCCACCGGCGTTGATGCCGCAGATACCCGCGGTCGCAGACGATCAGGGATGCTTTTTGGCCGGCTGCAAGGGCCACATCAGCTGGATGGCCTTTTTGAACGATCATTTTGATGCTGCGTTTGCCAAGTGCCGTCTGGGCTTCCCGCAGGCCTTCCAGCATGAAGGTGTAATGGCGCAAATTGGCTTCAGGATAATCGTCCATCAGCCCGAACACCACCAAAACACCCTGACCCATCCGGTTGGCCTGCTGCACCGCGTATTCCAGGGCGTGGTTGTAGTCGGCCCGCTGGGACTGCTGCATCCAGTAGAGCACATACTCCCCCCGGCGCACATCAAGATCATTGAGCGACTGAATTCTTGAATCGTGGATCTCGTGCGGTTTCATATGCTTTGCTTTCATGGGGCCCGGCAGGCTTATTTCTTTTTGGCGGCACCGAGCTTTTTTTGCAGCTGCAGCCAGTCGTTGAGCTCCAGCAGTGTTTGCGATAGTTGATAGCGGCCGCCGGCAAACACACCGTAATCTCCCCCGCCGGCCATCGACGAGGCAAAACGGATCGTGTTGGCATAAAACAGCCAGGCGGTGCCCCATTTTTTTTCAATGGCTTCATCATAGGGATTGTCCTGCCGCTCGGCCAGGCCCAGCTGCCAGATTTCCTGCATGATCCGGGTGGCGGTCAGCGTCTGGGCATTGGTTTCTTTGATGGTGTTTTCAAAGCGTTGCCAGTGACCGCGGACCCAGGAAGCGTCATGGCAATTCAGACAAACCGCCTGCATGGCCTGCTTGCGAACCGCCATTTCCTTTTCATCGATTAAATATTTTGTTGCAAAGCCGCCATTATCATCGGTCGGCAGGGGCAATCCGTCCTGGTTGCGGATGATGCTGGTATCCGGCTCAATGGGGTGCGGGTGGGCATAAATCAATCCCAAAATACGCCAGGGCAGCCGGTTGTTCATCTGGTGGGTTCTTTCAACCACCACCTGCTCATCGGTGTTGACCAGCAGACTGATATGGCAGGCGGCACAGGTGGGCGCCGTGAAATCTTTACC
>Ga0209536_100007476_pt1 | contig 16551 bp, 13 predicted proteins | sample DeeMarSeWOR28_12_FD_187461 | JGI IMG/M metagenome (GOLD analysis project Ga0209536, IMG submission 187461) | Marine sediment microbial communities from White Oak River estuary, North Carolina - WOR-2-8_12 (SPAdes) (version 2) | ecosystem: Environmental > Aquatic > Marine > Intertidal zone >... | reverse complement strand
GGAAAATCCATCCATATCGGCCTGTCGGTCACCTGAACTGACGACAGCCTTTATTTTATGGCCAACCTCACGAATAGACCTTGCAATCTCATTCTTTTCCGACAGCATGAAATTCCTTTGAGATATTTTTGCTGGCAGGTTTGAAACATAAAGCGGGATGAGCCACAGTATTCTCACTTAGCTGATATCCTTTTTCTGAATCTTTTTAGCTGTCGCAATACCGGATAATAGCACAAAAAATAAAAGATATCTTCCGCCTGAAAAATCGTTACTTGCGCCAACAATCAAAAGTACCGTAAATGAGATAAAAAGAAACTTCGTCAACCCCTTAAACGTCTCAACTCTTGCTAAAGAAAAAATGGTGGTATAAGCATTTATTATCAAAAGTATGAACAAAAGCATACCCACGCAGCCCGAAGTAAGAAAGACAGCCACAAAAATGTTGTGCGGCGTTGAAGGTCCTAAATTTCTGTACCAAAATGCGCCTCTGCCCAGAATCGGCCTTTCAAGCCCCAAATTGTAAGCCTTTTTCCACAAATACATTCTGTTCTTGAAATCATCAAAATAATAATCGACAGTAGCCAGCCTATAAACTGAACGGCGCATCTCTCTGTATTCTTCACTTAATATGGAACTTGTTCTAAGGCTAGCTTCACTCACCGCTGATAGTGAGAGGTAAAATATCATAAGAATAGCAATAAATGAAAAGATGAAGATTTTTTGATAAATCTTTTTTTTAAAAATGAAAATCGACAGGAAAAAAGTAATCAGAAATGCGAGCAGAACGCCTCTTGAAACTGAAAATGACATGAACAACAGCATCATGAAAGTTGTCAAGTAAATAAAGATTTTATATCTAATCTTAGAACTTCCTTTTCTGACAATGAATGCTAAAACAGCCGACCAAGAAGATAAAAGCCCTATCGTTATTAGATTGGGAATTTGAGGCCGAATTCCGGTTCTCAAAAACTCAGGTAAAAGGGATAAATTTCCAATCAACAATCCGGGAATAAAAAATAAAAACGCATTGGTTATGTGCTGCACATCGCTAAATAAAAACGGTAATAACAGATATGCGATTAAAGGAACCAAAAACAAATGCCTGTAGTCTCTAGCTCCTAAATATAAATTATCAATGCTCAATAGCACCGGGATAAGAGCAAAAAAGACATATAATATCGCAATCCAATCCAAAAATATAAAATTGATACTCTTTTTTTGGAGAGCGATCATCCAGATTAAATACAGCAAGATGGCAATTAGAATCAGTTCATGAAGCAGCACTCCACCAACGGAAAGCCGATTTCCATCAAAAAGCATCAATGAAATTGGGATTGAGGCCATAAAAGCATATCCAAGCAAAGATCCTATTGAAATAGCATTTTTTTTCATAGATCACCGTTTAGTTGAGTTTAGAACCATCTAAAATTCTACTGATCGATTAAATGATTTCTCAGTAAAATTCACGATAGATTCCAACTTTAATTTGAAGGAAATGAACAACCCAAAAAGGAAGTGATAGGATACCTAAAAAATTTGAAAATCGGAGGGGATTTTGGCAATCAAAGAACCCGCATCTATCAAAAGCATTTATTCAGATTTTATTGTCCAGTGTTGCCATTGCTAACCGGATGGTTTGGAAATTCTTAATTTTTTGGGCGCATTTAAACCGTTAGAAAGTTGGTATTCCTGAGCACCGATATCCGGAGACGATCCAAAATATTTTAATGCTAAGCCATCGCCTTTGGCCCAGCTGATAATACGATCAACAGTAATTTTATCGTCGATAATCCCAATGATGGTGGCTTCCTCGCCAGACGCTGTCCTGATAGAATCTCCTTTTTCCCCTGAAATGCCATAGCCATCATAGAAATAAGAGGCATCGGCCACATGGAAAGTTTTTCCAGATCCGGCAGGGCTGGTGATAGTTGTCAACCATGTTCCTTTATCGATGGCCGGAGAGTCAGACCTCAGGGTGAAATTATCAGAGCTTGGGCTGTTAAAAAGGGGATCGGCCACGATGGAATTTGTATCTTGTCTCGAGGTGATCTGCCAAGAGTGGAAATTCGACAGTGTATCACCTCTATATTTCCAACCCTTGTATATATCAGGATAATAGAGGTTGTGATCAAAAACATTTTTGCTGCCAACAAGAGCGTCTTCTTCATAAATTTGATAATTATGTGTATATGCAACGATATTGTTTTTTAATATCCAATTATCCGCCTTTTTAAGGCGGAAGCCTTCTCCGCAGTCATATATCGTGTTATTGAATACTTTGGCACCAGGGGAATGCGAACTGTAAAGCTTAAAACCCGCGGTACTGCCCTTGATAGTGTTACCGTATACTCTTGTCCCGATCAATGCACCGTCATCCGTAGAATGCCAACCGATGCCAATGCCATAGTAACTTTTTAGATATGTTTTCTTATGGCCGGCAAAAATAAGGTTGCCCTTTACGACACAATCTTTTCCGGAAGATCCAGGACCGACCCATATCAATATGGCGGGCATGTTCGTGTAAAATACGGTGTTATCTCTCACAATAAACCGATCACCGTTTTGCATGCCAATGGCATGACCGTCATTATTGTTGTATTGAGAGCCATCCACAATATAATTGCAAAAGCTGATCGTATTATGAGCTGCCATGTTCGGACCTATGTTATTTTCGGTCCAATAGATACCATCACCTACCTGAGTTATGGTGTTATTCGTTGCGACATTATAGCCTTTCGAATTCCTAAAATGAATGCCATGCTCGAAAGTATAAGCAATGGCGCAATTATCCACGGTAATATGATCAGACGCATTGACATAGACAGCTGAACCGCCAATATATGATATATGCATATTCCGTATTTCAATGTAAGATTGATCGCTTATGTATATCCCAGCCGAATGGGTCGAGTATTGAACAGAATGATCGCCCGGTAAACCTGAAGTTGGCCTGTAGTATAATCTAGCTGTGCGCGAATCAAAAAACCAATCGCCACCACTTCCGGTTAGGGTCGGATTACCCTGGGTTTTGTTCCCGTCGGGTATATTAAATCGATTATCATCGATGATCTTAACGCCATCCTCAAAGACACCATAAGGTCTACCCGTTATTTGGTAATAAATGCGGCTATCCCCCACTTGTTTCCAGGACTTGGGATCGATAGTTATTATACCTGTTATCTGAGGCTTTTTACCGGTCCCATAAGCATCAAGCGTAATTGGCCTTTCCTGAGAACCGGACTTTTGTAATTTTAACTTTTCATTCCATTTGTCACCTCGTTTTAATAGGATCGCATCCCCTGGCAGAAGAGCAAAAGCAGATATCTTCTTCAATGTTTTAACAGCTGTCTGAGCGGTTAAACCGTCATTGCCGTCATCACCTGATGACGATGAAACATAATAATTTTGTGAAAGACAAGGAAAAGCATAAAATAATAATATGTAAAATGTAATACATATGTTGAAAAACCGGTAATTAATTTTTTTAAAAATTTTTAAGTAATTCAAAAGATTCCTCGATATTGTCAATGTTCAAAAAATTTTAATCCGGAAGACAATCATAACCAAAAAAGAAATTATGCATCTTGGTCTGTCTTGCCTTGAATTAAAAGGTTAAATCCAGTTCCTGACAGATATTTGCAGTCCCGCGTTTCGATAGACGCAAAAGATGTAAATCAGCAAAAAACATGCCATTGGATTATCTGAATGCAGAACTCAATAGAACAAAAAATCCGATACTTTTGATTTAGTGCCCATCCTTCTTGACAATTGTAACGGCAATTTTCTGATGTAATTTTTTTCTCTTTCTTTGGAAAATTGGGTCTGCTCAGCAGTCATATAAAATCAAATACAATAATGTATAAAAAATATAACATTTTGTGGATAATTTTGTATACGCGGATGAAGTTATCAAATTAAAAAATCGATTGCATCAGAAAAGCCGTTCGCCATTTTTATATAACTGTTCTTTTCTTCAAAAATTTTTCTTGAATTTTTTCCCATCTGATTTAAATCACATTTCAAAATTTTATTCATCGCCTGGTAGAGCTCGTTAACATTATTTTCGCTTACAACAAATCCATTATATCCGTCATTAATCATATCAAACGATGCTCCAACTCCAGTTGTCGTTATCACCGGCAACTTCATACTCATTGCTTCATTAACCACAAGGCCCCATGATTCATAGTATGCATCTAATTCATAAGAAGGCAGAACGAAAATATCGGCATTTTTATAAATTGGTTTGGTTCTATCATGATTTATGCTGCCAACAAATTCAACATCTGAAACGTTCAGAGATTCCGTTAGATACAAACAATATTCCTTTGAAGGCCCGTCTCCAGCGATCCTGAGAAAAACATCATCTCTTTTTTGCCGTAATTGATGAAATGCCTTGATTAAAATATCCAGACCTTTCAGGGAAATAAGCCTGCTTAAAAAAAGAAAGGTGAATTTATTTTTTTTCCCCCATTGATTATCCGAAAAACTATCTCCCTGCATGCTTATATCTTTTGAACACTGTAATGCCGTAAAAATATTCCCGTCTTTTATTCCGAGCATACGCGCATAATTACGGGCCGCTGTGCCCCCGACAACCAGTGCATTCGATTTAATTATTATTTTTTGGGAGATCCAATATTTTGAAGTTTTAATAATTTTTTTTATAACATTTCCTTCGTACTTTGGCTTTTTCCATTCTAATATCCAGAGAACAAACTTTTTACGAAAAAAAATAGCGTATATAAAAGAAATGATCGTTCGATTTGCGTTGGAAACAGAACTTACAATTATATCGAAATCATATTTAAAGAGATAGTATAATAGACCAAGAAACCCGATCTTAAATCGTTTATCGATAAAGGTATAGTTTATACCCAATGGTACCTCTTTGCCCGGATATATGTCTGCAGACCTTTCAAACAGAAAATGAATACTGTATCTCTGGGAAAGGATAGAAAACAGTTCTTCTCGGTAATGAGCGTACGCGGGTTGCAAAAAAAGAATTTTTTTCATTTCTGAACAACTTCGATTATCTCGAAATTCGAAACGTTTTTCTTAAAAATTGGTAAGTGCTTTGACCTAAGATCGACGATAAAAGATGAAGGTAGGCTTTGAAATTTAATGGATCTATTTTGATTCCCTTTAAAATATTCTTGCGGCCTTTCTGCATATTGTTCAATTGACAATATTGCGCTCCTTGAAGAAGGTGCAGCTTACTCCATGATTTTTTGTCTTCGCTAAACAGTTTATTGTATCTTTGAAGTAGTTTCTCTCTCCCTGCTGTTTGCCCCGCGAGGCTTTCACTAAGGTGTCCCTGTTTGTGAACATAGGCTATGCTTAATGGATCATCAATGTATTCGAAAGCCCATTTTACAGAAAGCCGGATCCACAAGTCACGATCTTCCATATAAAACATCGTTTCATCGAAAAAACCGACTTTATCAAGGCACTTTTTTCTTAACAAGACAGTAGAGGTATGGATTGGGCTTCCAGTTAAAAGCTGATATAACAGATTACCCCTTAGCTTGTCTGCCTGCGGATTTCCAGAAATTAATTGATTTGTCGATTTGTCTAAAACCAAACGATTCGAATAGACACCGCAGATGTTTGGCTGGCATCTATCCAGCAATTCGATTTGCCTTTGAAGTTTATTCGGAACCCACTCGTCATCATCATCAAGGAATGCTATATACTTGCCCGTTGAGACGGATATCGCGGTATTACGTGCTGCTGAAGGTCCTTTATTAGCATTTTTTCGGATGTACTTTATTTGCCTGTCTTCAAAACGCTTAACCACCTCAGCAGTATTATCAGTTGAATTATCATCGACTACGATGATTTCCAGATCTTTAAAAGTTTGTTTGAGTACGCTTTCAATAGCGCAACGCAAATATTCAGCTCTATTGTGAGTAGGTATAATCACACTCACCTTAGGCATTTTACCTATCTCCCGTCTTGGCGGCGCTGTCGCCATAGCATACTGATGATGGCTCGAATTTAAATCGGATGCCAGCAAATCTTGATCTAATTTTTCCAGAATTAAAGATAATCGTCATTGTCTTTGTTCGTCAATAGTTGAAGGTGTAAAGCATGATAGGGTATTAAGCTGCGCTCGGATGAATTCTTTTATCATTTTCATTTTTAAAATGTTTCTGGATCAGCCGCTTTACCTTTACCTGATCATATTTTTTAGCTACTGCAGCGCATGCAGCAGAACCCAATCGATCACATAAATCTTGATCTTTCAGCAGCCTGACACATGACTCTGCAAATCGTTTTGGGTCATCACACAGCAAGATTTCACGACCATTACGCATCTGAATGCCTTCTGCCCCCATTTGAGTTGAGACGATGGGTTTACCATAAGCAGCTGCCTCTAGAATTTTAAGGCGGGTTCCACTACCGAAAAGGATGGGAGCACATACCACCCGCGATTGACGATAGAGATTTGCGAGGTTATCAACAAAACCAGGAAAACGTATACCCGGTGTATCCAGTCGGTAGCTTGGAATTCTATCGGGAGGAAATCCCGCAATTATCAAAGTTGCGTCAGGTAAGGCTTTGTGGACATGAGGCCAAATCTTCTGAATTAGAAATTCTGCAGCGTTAATGTTTGGCTTATGGAAATAAGAGCCTATGAAAAGAAGTGTTTGTTCAGCTGTGGCCGGAAGTCGTTTTGGAATCTTTACAGCATTAGGGATTGTGTATACCCCCTTGAGATGCCAGCGGTTTGTCAGATATCTGCGGTCTTTTTCAGAACAAACAAAGGTCCGATCAGCTAATTGAATGGCTTTGTATTCACCCCAGCACAGCGCGGGCAAAATTGTATAATATAAAAGTTTTTTATACCATTGTGGAATATGCTTGATGCTGCGAAAAAATGCAATATGTTCGATGTCATCCAGATCGAGAAAAACGGGCGGCAAAGTTCTGCTGGTGAGCAAAAGTGGACACATTGCAGCTAACCGGTGAACGAAAATTTTGTCCGGTCTATTCGATAAACACGATTCGAATCCTCGCACTTGCTCCCGTCCACTCGTCTCTAAGAAGCCATCTTGTTTGAAAAATCGAACCGCTCCAAGTCCGTATCGTTTCCAATTTAACCTAGATCTATTTGGGGCGAATTTTTTGCATAGGTGTAGTTTGATTTCAGCATCCCAATAATTTGAGAATGAATGCTCCAGTTTAGCAATCAAAGATGATGACACCTCCATATCATTTGGAACGAAAAATAATACATCAATTTGGCTCGTTTTATTTATGGCATCTACAAACATCTGAAGGCGTTTATAAACACCATGAACTTTTGTTAGTAAATTTTCAGGAAAATGCTTTGAAACGATTAATACCCTCATAATGTTTACTTTAAGATTAAGGTTTTATTTAGCTATCCAAGCGATCGAACTGCATTAGAACAATCACCGAATTTGCGCAATATGTAATCGGTTATCGCCCAAACCTTTGCCCTCCTGACCGGGTCCGTGTACTTATGAATTAAATCGTCTTTGTAAATTTTAAAATAATACCTCATATCTGATAATCTTAAGTGAAAATTAGGAAAACTGGGTTTAGGCGGACAAATGCAGTAAAAAAATTCTTTCAGAGTATGGTAGTATAGTCTTATTCTCTCACTCAAAGAAAGATGTATTTCAGCCCACAAAAGACTGTTTCTCGTCAAAAAATAAATAAAAAGTGGGGAATGCTCACCACCGAAAGAAACTGAAATTTTGTGCCATACCTTAGCTTCCGGAACCAAGAAGCATTTATACCCATATGCCCGCGCCCGGTATGATAAATCAGTTTCTTCATATGTTAAAAAAAACCTCTCATCAAACAAACCTATTTTTTGTAGTAAACTCGAACGCAAAAATAATGCGCAGCCGCAAGCGTAGTCTGTTTCCGTCAAAGTGTTAAAATCTTTTCCGTTATCGATACATCCTTTACCTAAATGCATAAAGTTTGCGGTTTTTTTAATTCGCCTCGCCCCCGCATACCAAATTTTATTTGGATGAGAAAAATAAAAAATTTTAGCAGCAAGTATTCCCCATCGTGGAACACGGTGTGCGGCTTGAATAAAACTATTTAATAATTGTGATTCGACAATTATATCATTGTTGAGAAGCAGAATATAATCAGCGCCGTTTCTTATAGCATACCGTATACCATAATTGTTGCCACCCGCATAACCAAGGTTATCACCTGTTTCCAGAACATTAACCTCCGGAAATTCTTTTTCAATAGCTTTTACAGAATCATCACGAGATCCGTTATCTACAACAATAACGTCGAAATTTTGATAATCAATTTTACGAATTGATTCAAGGCATTCCAGTGTATCTTTTTTACCATTCCAATTCAGCACAACGATAGCTATTTTATTTTGATTCACTACTTAATTCCTAAAACGCAAAATGCTTTGCCCAATAGCAACGCATAAATATTAATCTGCGCTTTCATTGAGGTATCTTTTCAACACTTGCGATAGCCTGATTCCTTTAGTTCCGGTGACAATCTTTAAAACTGTTTTCCAAAAAGAACCTTCTTTTATAATACGGGGGGAGAATTTTATCGCTGCATTAAAAAGCAGTTTGCCGGTATTAAAGTCTCCATTACTTATTGCGAGATTTGCCAAATGCAGAGCACGCTTCCCGAAGGAGAAACAGGTTTTGCGTTTAAGAATGTTTGCTTGAGGAATATGGCCTCTATATTTGCTAAAGATCATTGTAGCTACCTGATAATGCTCTTTTATATAAGGAAGAGACGTAAAATTGCCCCAATGACTTGAGGTGCTGATTGGATGCACCCGATATTTTACGAGTGGCGTGCCGATACAGGCTACATTGTAAAACAGCATCATGCGAATCCACATCTCGCTGTCATTGCAATGCGGAAATTCCGGATTAAACCTGCCGACTTTTTCATAACATTTCCGACGCGCCAGAACAGCACCTATAAATAAACTTGCCCCAAAAGGTAAATAAGATAGATATTTTTTTAACAAGGTTAAGCCATCTTCAATATAATCGCGCCTTGAATCCTCATTCCAAATTTCCGGAGCAATGAGTTCACCCATCTCATCAATCGTAATCAGATTAGAGTGAACAAAACCGACCTCGGGGTGTTCATCCAACAAATGGACCTTGTATTCTAGATTGGCAGGAAGCATCACGTCATCATGATGCCAGATGCAAACATATTCACCTTTTGAAAGTTCAAGACAGCGGTTCGCATTGCCAACCAGACCAAGATTTTCCGAGTTGCGTGTATATGTAAGCCGGGGGTCATGAAAACTGCGCACGATCTCTTCGGTATTGTCGGTCGAACAATTATCACACACAATAAGGTGAAAATCCTCGTATGTTTGAGACAAAACAGAGCTTATTGATTCGGCTATGTACGCGCTTCCGTTGTATACGGGGATGCATACACTAACTTTGGACATATATGAGCCAGACATAGATTTTGCTAATTTCAACCTTGCCTATTTTTTTCGTTCATGTTTTTCTGATAAATATCTTCACGCATTTTGATAACCCGTGCCGGGACTCCAACAGCGACACCTCCGTCAGGGATGTCATGGGTAACAACTGACCCGGCGCCAACCACAGCACCTTTACCAATACGCACACCACTCAATACAATCACACCCACTCCCAACCAAGCATGGTCATCCACTACAATTTTTCCTTTCGACTCCAGGGGCTGTTCACTAATATTTTTATCCAACCCTAAGCCGTGGTCATAAGAGTAAAAAGCACAGTTTGGTGCAATTTCCACACTTTTGCCAATCTCGATAGAAGATTTATATGCGTTTATTTGGCCTCGAGGATGAATACTGGTGCTGTTCCCTATGCTAAGGGAGCCCCCAAATCCGGTTTCAATAGTCGTATCTCTGAGAATTTGCACACGGTCACCTATTTCCACGAAGCCACCGTCCTTATTCTGGAATATGACCACCCGGTCCCCTATTAAAATATTAGCGCCAAACCGCAGGTTTGCGTGAGATATAACTGCACTGGGAGCGATGTAACCTTTAGGATTCATTGCTGCCATCGCAACACTAGCTTTATGGGGCGGCGCAAACCAAGATGCAAAGCGAGTGGCAATTCGCCCGATATTGCTTAAACCGGCAAAGCGCATCCAAAACCGGACCCAATGCCATTTTAAAGCATTTACAGTGAATTTATTTTTACTCGAAAATATTTTGCTCTTCGTCCACATTCTTCAAGAACTGAGGCGTAGTGTTCTGAAATAGCCTGCAAAGATAATAATGCCGATTTTTTGGCTGATATTGCCGATGAGCAGCAAAATCCCGCACAAGCTAATAATCAGTGATAAAGATAAAGGTGCCATCGTATTTTTTTGCGCAATAAGAAAAAGTAGCAGAACCAGTGGAATGATTTGGCCAAATCCAATGGTGAGGGTTAAAGAAAACGTTTGACGCAAAGTGGTTGTTACGAAAGACAATTCAGCGGAACGAGAATGCCATAAATAGACAAGCCAGACCGACAGGTTAAAAAGTAAAAATATTAATCCAAGAAACAACATTGCCTGATCTGATCTTGTTACATCAGGAGCCATCAAAATTAAAAATAATCCATATCCGGAGGTCAGTCCCGACGAACCAAAAAATAGGGGAATAATTGGCACATTCCAGGCAGTAATTGCCCTTGCACGATATATGATGAACCCCTGGCTAATTAAAAAACCCAAAGCTGAAATTGTGGCAAGCAACTTGAGAACTGGATGAGGGAAAAAATAATCACATAGAGCAGTCGGAATAAAAATACAGCAAGCAATCACTTCTCTTGTGATCCAGGATTGGCCGGGATGAAGAAACAGATAACAACCTCGTAGAGGACGCCCTGCTTCAATGCCCAGAAAAAGAAAGCCGATACCGATCAAAATCGGTGGGATCAATCCGAAAGGAAGCGATTTAGAAAGAAAAACTGAATCAAACATCATGAAAGCGTTGATAAAGTTAAAAAGATATAATCCAACGCCGGTACCACCAATGATAAAATTAGCCGTCGCTGGCCAGCGCCAGTCTCTCTGCTTTATGGGTTTTTCAGGTTGTGAAGATATCATTTATAATTTGTCATTAAGCGTGTCATGGCAGGATGTAATACACAGAAGGATTTGTACCCAGCGCCTCCTGCATACAAACCACTTTATTATCCTGGATAAGTCTCGATACTTCACTCTCAGGATCCTCCAGATCACCAAAATAAAGCGCATCAGCCAGGCAAAACCGAACACATCGGGGAGTGGCTTCAGGATCAATCCCTGGCTTTAATCCCTTCTCGAGACCGGCGTCAATGTGTTGGAGGCAAAAATTGCATTTGGTGCAGATCCCAATACGATCTTTAGACTTTACATCGATTTCATTTGAAATGATATCGCTTTTTGAAATAGAACGAGCCTGATACGGGCAGGCAACAACACAAGCGCCACAACCCAAACATAGGTTTAAATCAATATCAACGATCCCATCTGACCGGCGATAAGTAGCACCGGTGGGGCAAACCTCCAAACATGTCGGCGTTTCACAGTGCATACAGCTCATCGTCAGAAATAACTGCTTCTCACTCGGATTGTTCTTCATTTCATGCACGATTGATTTGCGCCATGAAGGACCCGGCGGCGGCTTATTGAACTGACGACAGACCTCTATGCAGGTTTCGCATGCGACGCATTTTGTCAAATCAATGATCATTGCCCAGTGAGTCATCTGTTTTCCTTAAATGATCGTGCTTGCACGATGCACGCGCCATACCGATATTCAGGCAGCATAAAAGCAATTATCGAATCAATCGGTGAGACACTGTCATTTCATAATCATTTTGATGTGATCCGCCAGTCTTGCCGCCAGTGCCACAATAGTAAGCGAGGGGTTTGCATATCCACCAGTGGGAAAAACCGAGGGTCCTGCCACGTATAAGTTGGACATGCCATGGATCCGGCTGTTTTCATCCACCACCCCTTTTTGGGGGTCGACATGCATGCGCGTTGTACCCATATGATGCCATCCCCCGCTTATGCGCATGGGAGGATTTTCATCCTTGAGTCGGAAGTATAATCGCCCCAATCCCTCACGTTGAAACTCGCGATCCAATATTTCCTGCGTTCGTATAGCACTTTCGATGTCAATTGGGCTTAAGCGCCAATCCAACCGTATATGGTTCATTCCCAATTTGTCTTTATCTGAAGATAAAGTAATACGGCTGTCTGGATTCGGTGCTTGCTCGCTCATATTTTCCAAAGCATATAGCATAATCTTTTTTCTGTTAAAGGTTTTAATAGCCCCTCTTTTTATTGCTCGATAAATGGTGACAATGACATCGTCAAGGCCGGCAGAGATATTCTTTAAATGCGAGCCGGGATTCTTTAGCCGGGTGCCTCGAAAGAAAGCTGAATGAATTGCTTTTAAGGAATTGACGCTGTCTGAGCTTCTATATGGACAAAACATGTCTCTCAGGGATGAATATAACATGATCATTGGATCGAGTTGGGCCACATAATTAAGTAATTTATTACGACGCAGCACCTTTTCTTTCAGGCTCAGTTTGCCCCGAATCGGCACTCCGTTAATATGATGGATATGGTTGTACAAGGATGTACGCTGGAAAATGTTTTGTTCTGATGGGATCAAGAGCCCCAATTGGAAATGCAGGTGTTCCATAAAAAACCTGCCTACCAAATCATTCTGATTTCCCAACCCTGCATTTTGGTACTTGTTTGAAAGTAACAGTATTCGCGGTATTTCAATTGCGCCGGCAGCCAATATAATAAACTTGGCTGAAACCCAGAATTTGTTTCCAGATATGCAGGCAACTCGCAATCGTTTTACGGTCCGGGCCGCCTCGTTCGTCTCAATATTAATCACGTTGGCATAAAGGTAAGTCTTAATATTAGGGGCCCGAGTAATTTCCGGAACATAGTCTTCAATAAATGGATCTCGCCCTCCGAACTTGAAGATTACAGTCTGTATTTGATCACCTTGGACTGACAGGCGTTCAGCTTTTGGATGTTCCTCCCAATCTTTAACGGAAAATGAAGGAGGGTCAATTCGACAAATCGCTTGTGCGCGTTCATAGAATGGATCGAAGAGGGCTTTTCCAAAAGGCCAGCCGCTGTATGGCACCCAGTCGCGTTCTTCGAAATCAATCGCATCAAGAGGTCGCATTCTGGCACCAAGGCAATTATTACCGATGTCGATCATCCAACGGGTGGTGGTACCGCCCAGACATCGAGTACGTGCCGTGTCCAGAGAAAAATACGGATGCCCGATATTTTCGCCATGATAAAGTGACTGAGTTTCTTGATCCGGCTTGAGGCCACCACTTTCCAGAAGACATACACTAAATGTCTGGCCAATGAATTCCTTCGCTAAAGTAATGCCCGCCGTTCCACCGCCAACAATGCATACATCTGTCTCGATGGTTTCATTCTCAGGAAGTGTGCGGGCATCAATAATCATGGAATGATGGATTAACAGGTAGATGAGGGAACGAGCGCTTTTTCAGAAAATCAATGAAATTAAGAAAAAATTAATCCCTTCAATTTTTTTAATCCATGGTTCTGTTTAAGCTTATCCTTGAAAAAAATCCGGTCGATTTCCAACAGTAAACTCATAAAGCCTATTTTTGAGTTTGTCTTCCACTCCGGTTCTTTATATCGAACGATCTTTTTTAAGTTTGTCTTCCACTTTGGTTCTTTATAGTGGACAATTTTTTGCTGAACGGCTCGAGCTAAATCATACCGCTTACTGTCAACCAGGGCGATATATAATTCAGGATAAAAAGGGTAAGTTGTATCCGTAAGGCTTATTGTCTTGTTTACCATTTCTTCAGTAACATAGGTTTTCTGAAAAGCCGTACTACGATCGAGTGCTCCGAATACTAATAACTCCATCATCGTTCGAACGCACTTTTCACATTGACTGCAATTGAATTGATTCGATTGATAAAGCTCTGATTTTTGGCAGACTCTCAGATGTCGAAGCGCTGGATCCCAATCAGATAGCAGTCTAATTTTCTCAAGTCTTGAAAGTGTAATCAGATCATGTCGGATTCGCAAATCATAACTGCTATAATTACAATCCAACAACGGATGTGAGCCATGCGGATGAACGTAAGGGATTTCAAAAGTTGACGCAAGCGAAACCACGGAAAATAGCTTTGAAAATGCATGGGCAATCGAAGCAAAAACAGCCCCCTCGAATTCATCACCCCAAAATGTCCAATCATCATCCAGAGATCTCATATTCGTATAAACAGGAATGAGTGTAAACCCGGCTTCCTTTGCCAGGTCAGACATGGATTTTCTTACATATTCGAAAATTTTGGGATTTTCAATTTCCAGGCCCTGCACGAACAATCCATATTTAAAAAATCCAGGATGATTTGAAGGAAAACGTAAACGATTGGATCGCAGAGTGGCCAGCGAATCGACACCGCCGGAAAGGAAAAAGCCTGCTTTTTTGTGCAAATGATTAGTGACGTTTTTGCAATATCCCTTCGCATCGATTCTTAAAAAATTTTTGCTTGATGGGTAGCTTTCATACCAGTGGCGGATCCATTGCAAAGCTGCTGTTAAATTTTCGTTTAGCTCCGGGCAAATTTCGGCATCGATGTAAACGCGCTCTTCGGCGTGATGCATTGCCGTCACGGCCCCTGGGATTAAAAAAGAGTGTGGATTGATGTCCAGAGACGCTGCAAATTTCTCGTCTGTTTCAATGAAGACGTCTAAACTTTGACGGTCAACATTTTCCCAGGTGACGGATGCGCTAACTCTTACCCTGCTGTTGTTCTCTTCTGTTCTGAAATTCTCGATTTTCATACTGTATTATTTATTTTAAAATTATCGCCTAAACCGAATTGGAGCGATCGTCGTTCAAACGATGATTTCTGACAGAAAATTATTATCAAGCGGTCACCAATCAGTTATGCATCCGCCAATTTTTAGGAACCTGACGGGGGCTATGGATTGAAGTAAGTTTTCCAATCCAACATGGGCCTTACGACTCCCGGCATTTTTTTTGAATAGTCTCCACGTGCTGAATTTCCATCTATGCTGTCCTTGACATGGAAAGCAATCACCTTTCTTTCAGAAAATTCAACGGAATCCGGATCAAGAGTCAGACAATAGCAACTTATAAACATAAGCCCTTCAGATAGAAAATTGCCAGGAATGGTTGCCTTGCTTAAATAATTTCCTGCGGGCCGAGGACGCATGCGCCAGGCAGGATCAAGATCAACGCTAACGAATGCGCATTCGTCATAATTGTTCGAAAGTGAAAAATGAGGCAGCAAAATATGCCCTTCCTCGAAAACGTCAAATTCCATCTCGAAAATTATGGGCTTACGGATATCAAATGTCTCTGATACCTTTCCTTCTTCGGTTTTTACTCTTGCTGCGCGAAGCCTTGTAACATGTCCTGTCGGGGCTTTCGCCGGGTTGGGCCACTCACGGGCAGCAGTCGTTCCAAGATCTGACAGCAAATAACGGCTCACAACTTGATCGGCCGAACCATCTTGCATAATTCTGCCTTCATCCAGCAAAATTGCCCGATCACACAAACGAGTGATGGCCGGCATGTTGTGGGACACAAAGAGAACCGTACGCCCTTCTCTTCCTACATCTTCCATCTTATTCAAGCATTTTCTTTGGAAATCAACATCTCCCACTGCTAAAACTTCATCGATGAGTAATATCTCCGGTTCCAGATGGGCTGCTACCGAAAAAGCCATACGTACTATCATTCCGCTGGAATAGCGCTTTACCGGCGTGTCAAGAAATTTTTCTACACCAGAAAAATCTACGATTTCATCGAACTTACGATCAACTTCTTTTTTCGTCATACCCAAAATGGTGCCATTAAGGTATATATTTTCTCGACCGGTAAGTTCTTGATGAAAGCCGGTCCCAACTTCCAAAAGGCTGGAAACCCTGCCCTTGATTTCAGCAAAACCACTTGTTGGATCGGTAATTTTACAAAGAATTTTTAGCAGCGTAGATTTGCCAGCGCCATTTCTTCCGATGATCCCTAATACCTCCCCTCGTTTCACATCAAACGAAACGTCTCTCAAGGCCCAAATGACATCTTTAGCAATGCCATTTCCATCGCTATTTTCTATATCCTCGAATTTATACAGTGAGCGATATTTGCGGTAATTTTTCAAAGGGCTTTTAATGAAATCAAAAACAGCACCACCAAAGCTATCATGCAACTCTTCTTTTAATCCAATTCGATAGCGCTTACTAATTTTTTCTACTTTAATCGCCAAGTCATTAATCCGCATAGCCATCTATTGCATTCTTACAATTTAGTTTTTAAATTACATCTACAAACACCCGTTCCATTCGACAAAAATAGAACGCACCTCCCAATAGAAGTATGATAGCCGTAAATACGCCCGGTAAAATAAAGAGCCAGGGCATTGGTGTGCCGAGCAAACAGGCTCTGTATCCTTCAATAACGCCTACTATTGGATTCAGCGAATATATAAAGCGATATGTATCGGGTATGGAAGAGGCCGAATAAAC
>Ga0209536_100007475_pt1 | contig 16551 bp, 13 predicted proteins | sample DeeMarSeWOR28_12_FD_187461 | JGI IMG/M metagenome (GOLD analysis project Ga0209536, IMG submission 187461) | Marine sediment microbial communities from White Oak River estuary, North Carolina - WOR-2-8_12 (SPAdes) (version 2) | ecosystem: Environmental > Aquatic > Marine > Intertidal zone >... | reverse complement strand
TTCTATCCAGTCTATTGTTTCAGATAACGTGTAGGTTAAAACTTGGAATCCACTGTTCCAGATTTCAAAACTTGTATTGGTTGTATATCCTTGATCATGTTCACCGAAATTAATATTATTAACCGAATAACTCAATACCGGGCCTTTCTGTTTCAGATATATAGTTACATGGACATTTCCATCTCCCCCATTTGAGGAAATTAAAATATTTCCAGAGAAATATCCATATATGTTTTCTGTATTGACCACATTTACTGTTATTGTGTCGTGTTTTCCGGTTGAGCTGCCGCTTGTTGGGTTAATTTGAATCCAGTCTAATGTTTCTGATAACGTGTAAGTTAGTGTTTGGTCTCCACTGTTCCAGATTTCAAAAGTTAAACTACCTGTCCAACCTTGATCTTTTTCACCAAAATCTATATAATTAGGATAGTAAGCAAGTAATGGATCAGCATAATAATTAGTTATTATCTGAGCTGTATCTTCGCCTGAAAAATCATTATTTGTGCTACTTTCTTCTGCTGTATATTCTGCATAGTTAGTACCACATTCTTCACAGTCCCCGGTACTTCCCCATACAAACGCATCAAACATAACATTCAAAGGTTCACCGTCTTCAACTGGTTCTGAGATATTCCACCAAATTGTTTTTCCATCCCCTGAGACATCAATTGGTAAAGTACTTGTATAATTGCCGTAATATGTTACAAAAGGTAGATAATCAACGACTTCCACATTAGTTAAATTGTAGTTACCATAATATTTTAACTCAATTTTGAATGTCACTGTTTCATTTACATATTGGAATATTTCCTCAACCCATTCTCCTGTTTCCGGGTCTTGTACTTTCTTTTCAAAAGTAGTTTCAGGTGGAACACAGTTTATTGTTGTGCAATCATAACCATATAAATGTACAGGATCAGGACATCCATAACAGCTCCACATATCAGCAGATGCACAATTTTCAACTTCATCATAACAATAATAAATAACTGTTGTATCAAATTCAATACTTATTGTTTGATTAGGATACAAATTAAATAGTTTATTTGACCAATCAAAATCTACATCTTTTAAATCTTCAGATACAATAATATCAGGATCCTCAAAAAGATTACTTGGATAGTAAAAAGATTCATTACCTGCATAATCAGTACAAGATTCAGGTATACTGTCTTGAACTATCATACATTTCATTAAATTAACACCTGTATATCCATTAAAAGTAATTGTTATATTGAATCTCAGATTTGATCCTTTTAACACACCATCAAGGTAATCTACCCACTGATTTGTTTCAGGGTCAAACACTTTCTTTTCAATTTCCAATGGCTCAGGTGGTGGAGGAACATAAACATAAACCCAAGCACTATCTTCATCGTCATGATAATAAGTATCATCTTCTAAAGCAGATATATAAGCAATGTTTTCATTTTCGGTTTCTTCACTTTCTACAACTGTTGCATCAAACTCAATAGACATAGTTTCTTCGTCACTTAAATTATATTCATAACCTGTAAAATTCCAAATTATAATATTACCATTTTGTTCTTCTTCTATTATTGGTGCATTGAAAAAAGTAACATTCTCGGCAAATACTAAACATGTTGGTAATTCATCAGAAATTACTATATTCGTTAGCACCCAATTGTTAGGATTTTCTGGATTTTCGTAATATGTCAAAGATATGTTAAAACGTACAATTGCGCCTATTTCTACATCTTCTATAGAGTCATCCCAAGAATCCTCATTCCAGACTGATTTTGTAAAATCAATTGAACCTGGACATGGACAAATTTGGGGGTAAATAGTACATTTATTTGTAGTACCTAATACAGAGTAAGTAGAGGTTATCATTAACAGCGCTAAAATTAAACTTATATAAATTTTTCTATCCATTTTTCTTTTCCTCCGTATTATTTTGAAAAGATGCAACATTTATAAATATAGTAGTATATAAATATTCCCATTATATATAATAAATTATCTTAAAAAATTAAAAATAAATTTTTTAAAAATAATATTATAAATTATATAATAACCTATATCCAAGGTTTGTAAAAATATTTTATTTTAATTTTGTCGTTTTAAATCCGATAAAACATATTATCGTTTTTACGACGACATAATAGAAAACTATTTAAATCCACAAATCAACCAAATTATCATAAAAAATAAATAAAATTCGGGTAAAATTAATGCAGAAAATAGGATTCTCCAAAGAAAAAAACATAGAAAAAACAGTGCATGATATATTAAAAACTAGAGCTAAATCACGTATCTATGTCTATCTTTTAAGAAAAAATGGTGCTAAAACAGAACAGATAATCAAAGGCACCAAACTTCATCCAAGCACTGTAAGAGAAACACTTTCGACGATGTACAATCAAAAACTGATTTTTAGAAAAAAAATAAAAAATGATAGTATTGGAAAAAATCCCTATATTTACTATTCGATTTCACCCATTGAACTTTTAAAAAAACATGCAAGTGAAATGGAAGAAAGATTGAATAAACTGGCAAATTTAACATTTTCTAAAGATAAAACAAATAACTACAGACCTGTAAAAATTAACATAAAGGAGAAAATAGGACAGATATGAATATAAAACCTATTGCAAAGATTTTAGCAAATCGACCAAAAACGGTCCTATTTATTTTTACTATTATTACGATTTTGATAGGTTCACAGATAACTAATTTGTACATGCAATCAGATTTAACACAGTATCTTCCAAAAGATGATCCCACTATAAAATTATTAACTCAAGTTTATGAGGATTTTCAAATAGGCTCCACAATAATTATCCTAGTTGAAACAGATGATATACGCAATCCTGATGTTTTAAAAGAAATGGATGCTGTGGTTTCAAATGATGATATTGATAGATTTCCAAATGATGATGGACAGCTAGATGGTATTGTATCAATTCAAAGTTTGGCTACTTTTATAAAAGAAGAAAATTTTTATCGAGGATCAGGAGAGTACAGAATACCTGAAGATGAGAACCAAATATATTCCTTAATGAGCAGACTCACAATTGAGAAAATGAAGGGCATTTTATACAAAGATGATTACAAACTCGGTGTTATAGTATTACAACTTGCTGATAATGCAAATTACGATGAAATTTTATCAAAAACAGAATTATCTGTTGAGCGCAGGGGAAATGACGAAACCCAAATGAGTATAACAGGTTCTGTTGCTATTCAACGTGCAATCAGGGATGAAACTTTTTATTATCTTAAAATTGTTATTCCTATTGCTGTTGTTTTAGTAGCAATAATTCTTTTTATTCTTCATAGAAGTGTAAAAGGTCTTTTTATTGGATTTTTACCACTTATGTACGCAGTTGCTTTGACATTTGGTGTTCTGGGAATAATACAACCACAGTTGAACCTTTTATCTATTGCTATTGTTGCTCTTCTGCTGGGACTTGGTATAGATTATTCAATTTATCTGGCAAATAGATATGCTGAGGAGCATGCTATAAAAGACAAAGTAGAAAGAGTAGAAAAAACGCTTAGCAGAACAGGTAAAGCAGTGTTCTTATGTGCATTTACAACGACCATTGGTTTTGGTTCACTAATGAGCTCTAGTATGCCACCAATGGTTTCTTTTGGTTTTGGATGCGCACTTGGAATATCATTTGCTTTTATTTCAGCTTCAATTCTTGTTCCTTGTTTATGTGTAATACTTAAATTCGAAAAACATGAGGAGAACCATAAATGGAAAGGTTTTGCTCATATTATTGTGAACTATAGAAAAAGATTCTTTGTACTAGCAATTTTCTTTGTAGTAATGTCATTAATTTTGATACCTCAAATTAAAACAGATGTTAATTATTTTGCTATGGCACCAAAAGGCATTTCAGAAATAGATGCGCTTTATAAATATTCAGGGAATTTAGGTGGTAGTACTAACTTTAATGCACTTGTTATTGAAACAGAAAGCCAGGGTTTAACCTATCCTGAAGTAATAGATGCGATGTATAATTTAGAAGTTAAAATCAGAGAAGCTGGAGCTAATGCTTATTCTATTGCAGATGACCTTAAAGAAGTAAATGAAATATTAAACAGAAGCACAATAATTGAAAAACTGATTGAATTTTCAAATATAGATATGATTATTTTTGATAAAATTGCAGAAACTGGTCTAATTAATAGTGATTATTCTAAAACCTTAATTGTTGTTAGAGTACCTGTAGGAAAAAGTATTTCAGAAACAGAAATTTTAGTTGATGAGATAAACTCAATAGCATCACAGGCAGCTATACCTCATGGCGGAAAAGTATCTGAACTTGTTGGTCAGGATGTTATAACAGTTGAAATAAACAAGCAGCTTACAAGTTCACAAGCATCATCCTTAATAGTTGCTTTATTACTAGTACTTGCATGTTTGATTATAGGTTTTAATTCTAATGTAATTGGATTTTTAGCATTATTACCAGTTTTAGTTGTATTAGCCTGGGAGCCAGGGGCTTTAGTTTCATTTAATATACCACTATCTGTTGTGAATATAACTGTTGCATCAATTATGATAGGAACCGGTATTGATTATAGTATACAAACCACACAAAGAGTTAGAGAAGAAATAGAAAAAGGATCATCAAAGATAGATGCAGTAAAAAGATCTATAGAAACCTCAGGATGGTCAATAATTGGGGCTGCAATAACTACAATGGTTGCCTTAACTTCAACCTTTTTAGTACCAATATCAACGCTGCATCAATTCAGCATCATAATTATTTCTCTTATATCTTTTTCATTTTTAGCAAGTATTTCTATAATACCAACTATTTTAACATCAAGATTTATTAAATAATAAACTAAAATTAATTTTAATTATTTTTTCTTAAAATGAATAAGAGACCCAATAAAAGGAATATCAAACACAATATTACAAACTAAAATTATTATAGCCAGCATTAATTCACCGTCATAATCAGAAATACCCTTTGAAAAACCATTGAAAAACCAATTATTTATCAAAAAACCAGCTATAACCAATGGTAATAAAACAAGAAGAGGAGTAAACAATATTTCTGTTCTAACTATCCGTAAATTGTTATAATCATTCTTTAAATATTCTTCTTCATTTTTTACCATATAACCTCACCATGATATAATCCCTGGGTGAATGATAGGATCAGGTAAATTCAACCCTAAATATAAAGCACAAAACCAAATTACAAGCAACAAAATAGCAGGTAATATTTGAATCATAAAATCATCATCTAACCATTTTATCTTCTTAGTTTCACCAATTACAGCACCGGTTGCACCAATAATAGAAAACAGCAATGTAATCCATAATTCAGCTTTATACCACGTTACCAAAAAGAAAATTAAACATACTAAAAAACCAACAGCATAAACTTTTTTTTCTCCAAGGCGTTGTCTGGCTTCACCCATTATAGGATCAGCAATACTAGCACAAAGAATACAAGGTACTGCTATCTGCTGAGGGAAAAACAACAGCAAAAAAAATACTGCTACACCAAAAAACAGGTAACTGCTAATTCTTTTTTTCTCGTACATACGAAGACCAAAAAAATGGTTACCACTAATCTTACCATTAATCCGTAGGTACTCCAAGATAAAAATAAAAATTAGTATAGCAACAGGTATCCAAATTTTAAGGAAGTTAATCCAATATAACTTTGGTAACATATAATATACTATAAATGAGGCACTAAAAGTATGGAATACTCGTCTATACCAATGAGGATCATACTCGATAGAATTAATTATTTTTCTGGCATCTTCAAGTTTTTCAACAATTTTAACTTTAACCATGACTAAACAACAGATTCTTTACAGAGTGACATGATACCTTGTTTACCACCAACAATTACCTCATCAACAAGACCAACAAACAAACCATTATCAACAACACCAGGAATATTATTTATTTCAACCTCAAGTTGTGATGGGTTTTCAATTCTTTCAAAATCGCAATCCAAAATATAATTAGAGTTATCTGTTATAAAAGGTTCATCACCCATAATTTTTCTTAATTCAACATTACAACCAAATTTTTCAAGAGATTTTTTCGTTGAAGTCCAGCCAAATCTTAAAACTTCAACGGGTAAAGGAAAATCAATACCAAGTGCTTTTACAATCTTTGAGTCATCAATAACAATGATTAATTTCTTAGAATTATAAGCTATAATCTTCTCACGGGTTAAAGCACCTCCTCCACCCTTTATAAGATTAAGATTACCATCTACCTCATCTGCACCATCAATGGTTAAATCAATTACAGGACTTTCTTCAAGAGTTGTTAAAGGAATTTTAAAGTCTTTTGCAATTCTTTGAGTATGAACTGATGTTGGAATACCTTTTATTTTAAGGCCGTCTCTAACCAATTGCCCAAGTTTTTTCAAGCTATACTCAATAGTAGAACCAGTACCAAGCCCAACGACCATATTTTCGTCAACCTGTTCGACTGCTTTTTCTCCTGCTAATTTTTTAAGCTCTTCTTTTTCCAAAATTTCACCAATCCTGTAATAGGGGATTAGTACAAAAATTTATACTTAATGTTTTGATTAAGGGCATGGAAAAATATGTTATCTGAATGTGAAGAGCATGGTTATTACAGAGGTGAAGCTTGTCCTATTTGTAATAAAGAAGGGAAATTTTTAATGAATGAAAAAGAGCTTAATTCTTTAAGTCGTATTTTAGCTGGAGCTCTTAGGCATTTTCCAGAAAAATTTGGTCTTATGATGGATGGTAAGGGTTGGGTTGATATTTTATTGTTAATTGAAGCAATAGGAATTGGTAGATCTGGATTTAATTGGTTAAAACCTCATCATATCGAAGCATTGGTATTAACTGATCCAAGAGGTAGATATCAAATAGACGGTGGAATGATAAGAGCAACTTATGGGCATACAATAGATGTAAATCTAGATGATTTACCTATTGCTGAAATTGATGAATTTTTTTATCCTGTAACTGAGGAAGAAATTGACATTATTCTCGAAGGTGGTTTACACCCAATAGATAGAAAAAAAGTGCATTTAAGTGGTACAATTGAAAAAGCAATAGAAGCAGGAAACGTAAGAACCGATAATCCCCTTATTTTAAAAATTGATGGTAAAAAAGCAAAAAAGGCAGGTCTAAAAATATATCAAGCTGGAAAAGATGTATTTATCACAGATGCAATTGATGCAAAATTTATTTCAAAAGTTGAAGAATCTAAGAAGAAGAAATCAAAAGAAAAGGATTAATAAAAAATATAATTTTTTTTATTTAAATTCATATGGGCTTGTAGCTCAGCTAGGTAGAGCAATCGGCTCTTAACCGATTGGCCAGGGGTCCGAATCCCCTCAAGCCCGTTTCATTTATAATCCAGTAAAAATCAATTATTATCAGATTAATTATGTGTTAAATTACAAAATAATTATAGCATTTTATTTGTTTTATCTATTAGCAAAATTTGGAATTTGTTTACAATTTTTTTTTTTACAAATTATAGATAATCTTATAATATATTATTTGATTACAGTTTTAAACAGGAGGATTTTTGTGAGGGACCTGACAACAAAATTTGGTCAAAATGCGGGAGAGATATGGAAGCTTTTAAATGAAAAAGGTCCTTTAACAAAAAAAGAGATTCAAGAATCAACTAAACAAAATGACGACGATTTCTTTGTTGGAGTTGGTTGGTTAGCTAGAGAAGATAAAATATCACTAGATGAAAATAATTATTATAAACTATCTAGTACAAATTTAACATCAAAAATTGGTCGCACCGCAGGTAGAATCTGGAGAATACTTGACATATGGGACGAAGCTGACATTTCTACTATGAGGCGTTTATCCGAAGAAGAAGAATCGCAAATTCGATCAGCTCTAGGTTGGCTGGCTCGAGAAAATAAAATTAGTATTAATGATAAACAAAAATTTAATTTAAAATAATTTAAGATTTACAAAAATTTAATTAATAAAAATGATATTCGGGTCCAAAATTCAGGGACATTTAGGTCATTTGAAAAAAGAAGGATGAGGAGAAGTAGATGAAAATAGCAATGATAGGCTGGGAATATCCACCGTTTAAGGCAGGTGGACTTGCTACTCATTGCTACGGAATTACACATAGTCTTGCTGAAAATGGAGTAAAAATAGATTTTTATATGCCAAAAACAAAACAAAAATCTTATAGTGATAATCCTAATTTAAAGATAATTGAAGTTGGTGAAACCGACATTTTTCCATATGATCGTCCAGATACAAAAGAACTTGCTGGATTATTCTATGATGCAGTTTATCGCTACAATGATATTGTCGTTGCTAAAGTACAAAATAATATTAAAAAACATGGTAAATATGATTTAATTCATTGTCATGATTGGCTTACAATGAGGGCAGGTGGTACCTTAAAAGAAAAAACCGGTCTTCCTCTTATTATCACTATTCACTCAACAGAATATGACAGGGCTGGATGGCTTTATCCTAATCAATGGTTTATCGACATGGAAAGATACGGGATGGAAAAGGCAGATAAAATTATAGCTGTTTCCCATTTTACCAAAAGAGTAATTATTGAAAAATATGGAATTAGTCCTGATAAAATCGAGGTTGTTCATAATGCAGTTTATCCAATTCATGAAGGTCAAAAACAAGAAATAGTATTATTTTTAGGTCGTCTTACTATTCAAAAAGGTGCTGAGTTTTTCCTTAAAGCAGCGCAGAAAGTAAAAGAACATGAACCAAATGCGCAGTTTGTGGTTGCAGGTACTGGTGACATGCTTCCTCGTTTAATTGATCAAGCAATACACCTAGGTATTTCTGATAGAGTTATTTTCACAGGACGATTGACAGAAGAAGAAGTTAAACATATTTATTCAATATCTAGTGTTTATGTTATGCCATCTGTTAGTGAACCCTTTGGTATTACTGCACTTGAAGCCATTTCAGCAGGTACTCCTACCATTGTTTCTAAAACCGCAGGTGTTGCTGAAACTTTTAAAAATTGTTTAAAAGTTGATTTCTGGGACACTGATGAAATGGCTAACAAAATCATTTCTATATTGAAATATGACCCTTTACGCAGTACAATTGCTCAAGAGGGTAAACAAGAGATAGATTTATTTACCTGGAATCGTGTTGCTATACAGACAATAGATGTTTATAACAAGGTAGTTAAATGACATCAATCTGTATATACTTTGAAGTTCATCAACCGACAAGGTTGAATCGTTTCTCGGTTTTTAATGTCGGTAAAAATAGTGATCCCCTTTCAACATATTTTAACAATGAACTAAATTTCTGGATATTTGAAAAAGTAGCGAAAAAATGCTATATCCCGACAAATAAAATTTTACTTAATCTAATAAATGAGTCTGATGGAAATTTTCGAATATCATTTAGTTTAACCGGAACATTTGTTGAATACTGCGAAAAATATATGCCTTCTTTACTTGATAGTTTTAAGGACCTTTTTGCAACAGGGGCAGTGGATCTTATTGAAGAAACATATTTCCATTCTCTTTCAAGTTTATATGACGATCTTGATGAGTTTGAAGAACAGGTTACAATGCACAACGAGATGATAAAAAGAATTTTTAATTATAAACCGAGGGTTTTTAGAAATACAGAAGCTATTTTTGACAACCGTATTGCAAAAAAAATAAGTGAAATGGGATACAAAGGAATTTTAACAGAAGGTACAGAAAAAATATTAGACTGGCGATCCCCAAATTATATTTATAAACCTGTTAATGCAGATATAAAAGTTTTACTTAGAAATTACACATTAAGTGACGATGTAGGTTTTCGTTTCTCAGCCCGTGGTTGGCCAGGTTATCCATTAACTGCAGATAAATATGCCAACTGGTTAGCCAATTGTGAAGGGGATTTGATAAACTTGTTTATAGATTATGAAACTTTTGGTGAACATCAATGGATTGAAACAGGTATATTTGATTTTCTTGATCATCTACCAAGAGAGGTAATGAAACATCGTCATCTTGATTTTATAACCGTTAGTGAAGCAGTAGAAAGGTATGAACCTGTGGGAGAAATTAATGTACCATGGGCAATATCCTGGGCTGATGCTGATCGTGATGTGTCAACTTGGCTTGGTAACAATATGCAGATTGCATGCTTTAATGAGATAAAGGAAATAGGTAAGGCAATTAAACAAATAAATGATAAAGAACTTCTTTATATTTGGCGACTTTTGCAAACCTCTGATCATCTTTATTATTTATCTACAAAGGGAATGCAGGACGGGGCTGTTCATGCTTATTTTAGCCCGTATAGCGGCCCATATGAAGGTTTTATTAACTATATGAACATTTTACAGGATTTGAAACAAAGAATATAATTTAATATAATTTTTTATTTTACTTAGTTTTAAAAAATTTTTTTTAAGAATGACATAATTTTTATATTAAGATTTGTTTATGAAATTGTGAGGAGAGCTTATTTGAAAATTGTGCATTTTTCCTGGGAGTTCCCGCCGGTATTATATGGCGGTCTTGGGATATTTACGACAGAGGTTGCTCAAAAACAAGCACATTTTGGAAATGAAGTAACAGTTTTTTCACTAAACAAAGACAATAATTATAAAACCTATGAGAAATGGAATGGTTTAGATGTTTATAGACCAAAGACTTTAGATTTGTCATCCACTTTTAATCTGTTTGCTGATCATGAATTACGTTCATGGGGCCCATATTTTAAGTTTTTTGCAGATGTTATTTCCTATAATACTATATCTGCATCTCAACTAGTTAATCAACTTGTTAGAAAAGAAGGAAAATCTTTTGATATTATTGAGGGACATGATTGGTTAGGAATTACTGGTGGAATGATTGTAAAAAGAGAATTGGATATACCACTTATGTTTCATGTTCATTCAACAGAAGTTGGAAGATCTGTTGGTAGGGGATCACATAACATAAAAGAAATAGAATTTGAAGGAGGACAAATTGCTGATTGCGTAATAACAGTTTCAGATGCAATGAAGGATGAGCTTGAAAAATTTGGTTTTCCGCCTCATAAAATAAGAGTTTGTTGGAATGGAGTAGACCCAACTAAATATGATCCTAAAAAAATAACAAACGAAGAAAGATTACAATTAAGAAGAAGCTATGGTATAAATGACGATGAAAATATGCTCTTTTTTATAGGCCGACTTGTCACTGTTAAAGGAGTTGACAATCTCATAAAAGCTATGCCCATTGTTTTAAAAGATTTCCCAAAAACAAAATTAGTAATCGTTGGAGTCGGAGACATGGAATGGAGCCTTAAGTCTTTAGCAGAAAAACTTGGCATAAAAAACAATATAATCTTTAAAACAGAATTTATAAGTGAAACTGAAAGAATAAAACATTATGCAGCATCAAATTGCGTGGTTTTACCATCCATTTACGAACCATTTGGTATTGTTTGTACCGAGTCTATGTCAATGGCAAAACCAACAGTTGTTGGGGCAAGGGGCACAAATGGTATGCGTGAGCAGATAATCCCTTCAGGGGATAAACGTTGTGGAATTCACATAAATCCTTATGATCCAAATGATATAGCCTGGGGTATTAAACAAGTTTTACAACAGGATGATAAAGGAATATTAATGGGTAAAAATGCAAGAGAAAGGGTTATTGAGAACTTTAGTTGGGATATAATTACAAAAAAATTAATTGATATTTATAAGGAATTTATTTAGATGATAAAATGAGAGAATGGATTGTTACAAACGCTCTAGGCGGCTATTCATCATTAACCTACAGAAATACTAATACAAGAAAATACCATGGGTTGTTAATAGCAAGTTTAAATCCTCCAACCGAAAGATGGGTTTTTGTTTCAAACATTATTGATAAAATAAAAATCTCTGATAAAATTTTAAATTTAAATAATCATAAAAGCTCATTCAAATTTGATTATTTCCCATCATTTTGTTATGATATTGAAGACATAAAAATAAAAAAAACATTCTTCATGGAATATGGAAAAAATACTGCAATAATTAAATATAACATAAAAACAGATAAACCAATAAAAATGATCCATAATCCTATTTTAAATTCTAGACATTTTTATGATGTAACTAAACAAAGGCATCTAACATTTAATCTAGAAAAAATTGGTAATACATTGTATATAAAACCAAGTAATATTAATAAAATTTTGAAGATCATCTTAAATGATTATAGTTTTCAAGCATTACATTATTGGGAAGAATTTTTTTATGAAAAGGACAGAGAAAGATCCGAGTCATGGGTAGATAACAACATAGATATTGCTCATATAGAAAAAAATATAAAAGAATCATTAGAATATTATATTGTTTTTACAATTGAAGATGATATTGATATTTCTCCTTCAAAAATTTATTTAAAAGAAACTAGTAGAAAAAGAAATTTGTTAAAACAAGCTGGTTTACCAGAAAAATTCGATAAATTAGTTTTATCATCAGACAATTTTATTGTAAATAAAAAAGATTCAAAATCAGTAATTGCTGGCTATCATTGGTTTGGTGACTGGGGTAGAGACACATTAATATCACTACCAGGATTAACATTAGTAACAAAAAGATATGATGATGCAAAACAAATCCTTTTAAGTTTTGCTAAATATTGTAATAAGGGTCTTCTGCCAAATGCATTTATGGACAGGGATTCAAAAGCAGTGTATAATGCAGTAGATGTGTCTTTATGGTACATAGACCGAGTTTATCAATATCTAAAATATACAAATGATACAAATTTCTTAAACGAGGTTTGGGAAACACTCAAATTAATTATTGATGCTTATAAAAAAGGAACAGATTTCGGCATTTATATGGATGAGGATTTTCTAATTAGTCATGACCCAGGGTTAACTTGGATGGATATAAAAATAGATGATTACTATCCAACTCCAAGATCAAGAAAAGCAGTTGAAATTCAAGCATTGTGGTATAACGCACTCAGAATAATGAGTATATTTTCTCGGCTTCTTGGAAAAGATGATAAATATTATGAATTATCTGAAAATGTTAAAAATAGTTTCAATAAACAATATACTCAACAATTTGATGTAATCGATACAAAGGATTTATCATTCAGACCTAATCAAATATTTTTAGTCTCACTTGATTTCACAATGATAAATGATAGCCTTCAGAAAAAAATAGTAAATGACGTAAAAGAAAAGCTTCTAACAATTTTTGGACTAAGAACTTTATCAACTGATGATAGTAGATATAAGGGAAAATATTTAGGAGATTATAACAAAGACATGGCCTATCACAATGGAACTATATGGCCGTGGTTGATTGGGCCATTTATTAAAGCATTTCTTAAAATAAAAAAATATACTCCTGAAAGTCGAAAATTTGCATATAATAATTTCATAAAACCCATGTTTGCTGTATATAATGATATATGGGATGGCTCTATAAACGAAATATTTGATGGGGATCCCATTTATGCTCCAGAAGGTTGTATTTCTCAGGCTTGGAGCGTTGCAGAGATACTACGTACTTGTGTTGAAGACATAGAAAATATACCTTCACAATACGAGGATTTTTATAAATTACCTGAAATAAGCGTTTAGCACATATTGTTGTATCATCCTGTTTGTATTAAAAAATGAGGCATTAACTGCTATGCAACTTCTCATAGTTCTTATCCAGTTATCCCGATCGCTATAAAACTTTGGCATTATCCAGTTTTCTAATTTATCATAAAGATCGTTTCTATCAATTTCATCATCTGATTCTTCCTCTTCTGCTTTTTCTGGTCCAATAGCCCATCCTGTTATGTTTTCAATACATCCTTCAAGCCACCAACCATCTAAAGTACCAAATTGTGGTACGCCATTGTGAGCAGCTTTCATTCCAGAGGTTCCTGATGCCTCTTGAGGTCTTCTGGGAGTATTTAACCATAAATCAACGCCAGCAACCATCATTTTTGCTATTTTAATATCATAATTATGAATAAAAGCAATTTTAACATTATCGTCAATAGAGTTCATGACACAAAATATTTTTTTTATAGAATCTTTACCTGATTGATCTTTTGGATGAGCTTTTCCAGCAAAAATAATTTGTATACTACCAAATTTTTTAGCAATTTGTTTCAATTTCTCAGGTTCAGATATTAAAAGATCAGGTCTTTTGTATGCCGTTTGTCTTCTAGCAAATCCAATAGTAAAATCATTAAAATTCATATTACTATTATAGTTTTTATTTACATAATTAATAAGTTCTTTTTTAGCTTCCATATGGGCTTGCCATATTTCTGATTTACTTATACTAAATGCGGATCTAAGAATATAAGGATCGGCTTTCCAACCGGGCATATTTTTATCTAGCGTAAAATGTTTTTCTATAATACACGCGCCTTTTGCAACTGATGCTAATGGTATTGCTATACCTAATGTATGATCCGAAAATCCTATAGGGTAATTAGGATAAAGTTTTTGCAACGTTTCTATGTTGTTTAGATTGACTTGCTCGTCTTTCGGTGGGTAAATTGATACGCAATGTAAAACTGAAATTTGTATATTGCCAGCTTCCTCAATAGTACGAATAGCTTGGTCTATTTCGTAAAGTTCACTGAGGCCGGTTGACAAAACTATTGGCTTACTTTTTTTTGCTAAATACTCTAAGAAAGGGTAATTATTTAAGTCCATTGATGCTACTTTTATAAATGGTGCGTCTAGTACATCAACTAAAAAGTCCGCCTCATGTTTACTGAATGGTGTCGAAGTACAGTCGATACCCTGCTGATCCGCAAATTTCTTCATCTTCAACAACTCATCTTCAGAAATCGAGTATTCTTCAACTATTTTTTCTAGCGTGGTGTCACCCCTATCCCTATAGTCATCAGAAAGAAAATAATTTTGCTCGTATTTCTGACGAGCAAATACTGAATCCTTAGTCCAACTCTGAAACTTCACACAGTCCGCGCCAGCTTTCTTTGCTTCCATAATTAATTTTTTAGCTAAATCCATATCGCCATTGTGATTAGCGCCAAGTTCCGCAATGATATAAGGCTCACAGTAATTATATATATACTTATTTTGAGTTAACTTAATTTTCATAACAACTCTCTTTTATACATCGCTTCTTCCCACCAAAATGGTCTGTCAGGCAAATTCTTTATACATTCATCATAATATTTGCTAATAAATAAATCATCATCTTTCCTTTGCTTTAAAGTGTAATAATATTTCGATAACTTGAGAAAATTATTACACTGATACGAAAGCTCTCGATAATGACTATCTTTTACTATTATACTCTTCTCTAACTTGCTCAAAGAAATTGACCCAATACCCACTAAATTAGTTTCATGCTGTCTATAAAAAGTATTTGTATTGCTGGTAAATATTGCTTTGTAGCCCCTGAGTAGTAAAATTGTAAACATGAACCAGTCAACAGCTATAAGAGATTCACTTAGCTTAATATCTTTTAAACACTTTGTATAAGTTGCGCTATTCGACAATCCTATAAAATTGAAATGCCTTATATCTTTAAGCTCTATGTAACTTAAGTTACACAAACGAGTAGAAAAATAAGAATTTTGTAGCAAATTACCGTTACTATCCACAATACTCAAATCGTTTACAACTATGTCACAATTATGCTGCTTAATTAGCCTCACCACCTCTGCTATTCTATTATTTTGAAAAAAATCATCAGCATCAGAAAACAAAACAATAGCCTCACTCATTTCTGATAAGATGCTTATACCTTTTTCTCGATTACGCACAGGACTCCCAGCACTTTCATGTAAAGAAATATTTAACTGAGGATACCGCGCTACATATTCTTTTATATTATCAACCCCATCATTTATGATTAAAATCTCAAAATTTTTATATGATTGCGCGCATAAAGATTTAAAATAATCATCTAGATATTTTTCAATATCTGGAAAAATTACCGAAAAAATGACAACGTTCATGTTAATCTTGTACTTATCATATCAACTCAGTAATGGTGGTTTTGTTTTTTCTTCCTAGAATATTTTTTGAAATAGCCGCAGACATACAAAGTGGAATATAAATCGATTCATCTTCCTCTCTTAAATTGGTTAATATATTTAGCGTTACATCTATACCAATCAAATCTACAATACTAAATATATCTCTACCCCCGTAAAGCCTCCTATAGACATTATTAACTTGATCTACCGTATAATCATATTTTTCTATTAACTTGAATACTGAAGATATTTCATGGAAAAGTATAAAATTACCCACATACCCTCTATTACTTTTGACTTCAACAATCTCAAACTCTATACCTTTGAGATACTCCAATAAGTTATCAATTGACTCCTTCTCAGTATTATCCGCTAAATATAGTTCTAACAATCCTATATTGATAGGATTAAAAAAATGAAAACCGCCTACATCATCGCCAATTTCACTCGGGGAAAATGATGAAGAATTTGTAAAGTATGGTTTTGTTAAATGCTTTAGTTCTTCATATACAATTTTCTTAGCCTTAATATCTTCAACTATACTTTCAATAGTCACTGCGTTGGGGAGATCAGTTAATTTTGAGATAAACTTAAAAGTACCATCATTATCTTTTTTGAAACT
>Ga0209536_100007474_pt1 | contig 16555 bp, 12 predicted proteins | sample DeeMarSeWOR28_12_FD_187461 | JGI IMG/M metagenome (GOLD analysis project Ga0209536, IMG submission 187461) | Marine sediment microbial communities from White Oak River estuary, North Carolina - WOR-2-8_12 (SPAdes) (version 2) | ecosystem: Environmental > Aquatic > Marine > Intertidal zone >... | reverse complement strand
GAGCGAAGAATCGAGCGAAAAGAAATAAGGATAAAGCTGGAGCGTGAAGGCGAGCATCCCGAGATGGCGGCGAAAATGGAAAAACTGCACGCCCAAATCGCAGAGCTAAAAGAAGCTGCCGAGCACGCCGAAAGAGAAGGCCAACATGACAAGGCTCACCAACTGCACGAAAAGGCGAAGATCTTGGCCGAAAAGATGAAGGTCCATGCCGCAGAGGGTAAAGAAAGAGAGGCCATGCAGCTCAAGCAAAAAATCGTTCACCTAAAAGAGATGGCCGGCGAGGCCAAGCGACAGGGCCAAATGGAAAAGGCTAAGGAGCTTTGGGCGCATGCTGAAGAGCTTGAGCAAATTCTCAAACGTGAGTTTGCGCAGCCCAAAAAGAAAAAGCCCCGACCAGAAGGTCTCCCCGAAAAGCGACCGCCTAAAGGCCACCCGGAAATGCACAAGCCCCCAATAGCTCCTCCACCGCCACCTGTTCCTCCGCAGCCTCCACATCGGCCGCATCAACCACCATCTCCGCATCGGCCGGGTGAAATTGAAGAACACATTCACCATCTCAAGGCACAACTCAAGGAGGCATTAGAGCATCGTCTCCAGCAGGCGGGGATAAGAATTAAAGAGGCGCTCGCCGAACGATTTCAGCAAGTTCAGGGAGGCTTTCAGGAGCTTTCCATGCACATCGAGCGATTGGAGAAAGAAATCCACGAACTCCGCGCCCAGAACGAGCAATTGAGGAGAGAATTGAGAGAAATCCGGCAGCAAAGAAGAATGCCCGCAGAACGAAGACAGCTTGATGATAGAAGGAGGCCCGGAATCCGCCCGGACCGTGAGCGCAGGGAACTGGAAGAACGCAGGAGAAGAGACCCGGACCAACGCGCTGAACGCGAAAGAGACCGCGACCTAGAAAGAATGCGCAACGAACGCGAGAGGGTCCGCGCTGAACGTGAAAGGGACCGCGCCGAACGCGAGGAAATCGAGGAACGAGAAATGGACCGCGCAGAACGCCGGGAACGTCGCATGATAAAGGCACGGGTCGAACGAGATGAAGACGACGATGACGACGATGGCGATGATGAGGATGAAGACGACGACGAAGACGGCGATGAAGACGCCGATGACGAAGATGAAGACGACGAAGACGGCGATGATGACGATGATGAAGACGACGACGAAGATGAAGATGATGATGAGGAGGATGAAGGCGACGACGAATGATAAGAAACTCGTTACTCTTTTTTCCTGAAGGATGTATCGTATAAAATTAGCGACCTCTGTAGTTTTGCTGTATGAGCTTGTGCATATAAAGTGCAGAGCGCATATCAAGTGCTGGGTTTAGATTTACCAGCCGACGGATTGAAGATATAAGCCCAAATGCCATGGAAGGAATATTGTATCAGCCCGCCGGGATGAGCGGCCAATTAATCACAAATCATTAAACTCAAAGACCGGAAAAGCCGATTTTGCCGGCAGCTAATATCTTTATAGTCAAATTCGGCAGATTTTCTTTGACAATACTTTTTTTTGATATAATGTATTGTGTTAGTTTGAAGGCAATTGCGGTTACGCAACAAAAATCGGGAACCGCGAGGTGGTGAATGGCCCAGCAGGAAACAAGTTATGACACTTTATTCGGCAGGATGGCCGTAGAGCAGGGACTTTGCACGGATGAAGAGTTGCGTACTTCATTGAAAGAGCTCAAGGAGCGCCTAAAACTCAGTCCCACAATGCTCAGGGACGTCATGGTCGAGTACGGCTACATCACTGAATCCCAGTCTGAGAGGTTAAAGAAAAGCCTAAAAGCGCAAAAGGCCGCTGCCCATCGCATCCCCGGTTATAAAATCCTTGGAAAGCTCGGCTCCGGAGCGATGGCAATCGTATATCAGGCAAAGCAATTGAGTCTAAATCGAATGGTTGCCATAAAGGTTTTGCCAAAGCGGTTCAGTGAAAATCCCGAATATGTCGAGCGATTTTTTAAGGAAGGACAGGCCGCCGCCAAGCTAAATCATACAAATATCGTGCAGGCCTATGATGTCGGCCAGGCAGGAGGCTACAGCTATTTTGTCATGGAATATGTTGAGGGAAAGACCATCTATGATGACCTCTCGACAGGCAAGGTTTTCCAGGAAAAGGAGGCACTCGATATAGTCATACAGGTCGCTTACGCTCTTGAACATGCACACGCCAAAGGCCTTATTCACCGGGATATCAAACCGAAGAACATAATGACTACCGCCAACGGTCAGGTCAAACTGGCCGATATGGGGCTGGCCCGTGAAACCACGGATATCGAGGCCGCCGAATCCGAGGCTGGAAAGGCTTACGGTACGCCATACTATATTGCACCCGAACAAATTCGAGGAGAAATAGATATCGACGGCAGGGCCGACATCTATGGACTCGGAGCCACTTTCTATCACATGGTTACAGGACGCGTGCCGTTTATGGCCGACGATCCTTCGGATGTTATGAGAAAACACCTCAGGGAAAAGCTCGTTCCGCCCGACCATATAAACACAACCCTTACCGCGGGAACCTCTGAAGTTATTGAAATTATGATGGCAAAGAAAAAAAGGAACCGCTACAAAGATGTTGCAGAGCTACTGGAAGATTTACAGGCAGTTCGAAATGGACAGACACCGCTTAGGGCACACTCGAGGATGGATGTTTCAATGTACAGGCAGCTTGAAAATGGTGTTGACATCGTCTTCGAAGATGAGGTTTACAAGAGGGAGATTTCACAGCGTTATAAAATGACCATTGTGCTTTTATCTGTAATCATAGCCTTTGCCGTCATATTGATAATTATCCTCCTCGTCAACCTCATAAACAGATAAACCCCCCTCGTCACCCGTCACTCGTCAAGCGTATCTCAATTCAGGTATCGCCAAGCGTGTATCGAGAGTCGATTTTTTAATGCTTGTCCTCTTCGTTCCCAATAACGTAACCGACTCCTCCGCCGATAGCCGCACCTACAATTGCGCCACCCACTCCACCTGCAACAGCTCCTATGACTCCGCCTCCGACTGCACCGTACGCGCCGTAAGTCTGTGCATTATTTGCACAGCCGATAGGAAACGTGGAAGCAAAACCAAGGACTGCCGCAATTAAAATTATTATTAGTTTTCTGGACATTATGATTTTATCCCTGATAATATTGTGTTTTTTCTATGTTAAATCCCCGGCTGCGCAGCCTGGAATTCCAGTATCACTATAATATCAACGTCCTGTTTGTTTGTCATCAATTATTTCATGATGTATGTGCTATTTTTGTTGATTCGTGGTGTTCGAAATCGAACGATGTTGTGGATTTAAGATAATCTTCGCTCAGCGAGATTCTCTATTGCCCGTTCTGTGGCAATGTCAGCCTTTGTATAGTCTCGGTTTAAAGAAGCCTTTGTGGCGCGATGGTAGTTGTGTGAATGTCTCCAGCAGTTGTTCTATAGATGCCTCTTTTGGGTCGTGTTCGATGGCAACCAGTTGTTTTTTGCCTTCTTTTTCGATGTAGAAATTAGTCACCCCTTTGATCTTTTTGAAAGTACTTTCCATCTCGCTGATGCACTCGTCACATTGGTATCCGCATTCAGGAATCATGTCATGACAATCTATTTCGAATGGACTTTTGTCAGGCATAGTTTTCCTTGCTCCTTGTACTTTTTCCGGGTAACTAATCCGGGATTCACGTACAACTAAAAAATTACCGCTCACTATTGCTTTTAGTCCTTGATGTGAGCGGTTACTATCAGAAACGTGCCCGTCTCTTTGTCCGCAATGGCGCCGATGAGGGCTGGCTTACCCTCCTGTAGAGTGACGCTGCTGGTCCATTCCCTTTCTACAAACACCTCTGTATCGGTCTTGCCGTCACCTTTTTCAATCGAACTGTGTTCGAACTCTGTATCCAAATATATCTTTTGACCGGCTCGGATTGTAGCAAAGGCCGTAAAAGTGGTGCCGACTTCCACATATACTCTCTGCTGCTTTTCCTGCTCTCCCGAGAGAATAGACTGACGAGTGCGAGAGTTGGTCTTGGCTTTGTTTTCATGGGTCAGCGCAAGCTTCGCGCTCGCTGTTAAAACAGCAGCGTCCGTTGTTTTCATTAGTTTGATAATATGGTCTGCTGTAACGTGGTCGTCGCCCTTGCTGATGGCAGGCAAACCCTGAGAATGCAGCGCCGATATCTTGACCTCAACCATGAAAGCCTCCAGCATAATGACGGTCTCTTTATACGGATCGATGGGGAGTATACGGCGGGCTATGTCAGTCTTGGCAGGCGTTCTCCGAGATGGGGTGCGAGTTGGAGTTGTCCGTGCTGGAGTTCGGGTTACAGGCCGGGGCCGTGGTGCTTCCTCCTCAGCAATTGGAGCTGGTCGTACAGGAGTCCGGGCAGCCCGCGCCGGTTCTGTAGGTTGAGGTTCTCGCTCAGCCGAAACCGAGCTAAAGCTCAGGGCCGCAAAAAGAACAGCTGCCACAATTACAATCGTCTTGGCGGATTTCATAACTTCTCCTTTCATATCGCTTTATTTTAATATAGATTTCCTTCACATTATTATAGGCAAAAAGCCCCCGAAAAGTCACGAGGAAAATTAAAATTGAGGGTGCTAAAAGGACCGCTTCGCAAAGGATGTCGAATTAGTCTTTAGTATCAATAATCGACTATCTCGTAGACTGTCGGTTAAATCCGTGTTTTTTGGCTTCTTTTATCTGTGCACAGATTTTATTAACCACTCTATAGATTACAAATTCCTCGTGCATATCAAAAAGATGGCGTTTTAGAATCTATTGTCTCGAGCTCAGTTGATATATCGTGTGGATGTTCGCTGGATTTTTTCTTGCTTGATCTAGGCTCTGTATTTTCCGGCCAAGAAGGCTCTACATGTATTTCAGGCAATGACTTTGCGGGCTGCTTGTTCTCCGGCTCAAGCGGGTATCTATATATCTCCGGCAGTGATTTTTTGCGTTGATTTTTCTCGAAATCCATCGGGTCCTTGTCTATGTTATATAGTGATGGTTTCGGACGGTTCTTCTCGTACTCCACCATGTCCTTCATAAGCTTTCGCATCTCTGCCATCTCCCGGCGGAGCCTGCTGATTTCATCCTGCAATTGGTTTATCCGGTTCTGAAGTTTTTCATCCTTCTGCAACAGAGAGCGGGGCTGGCCTTTTTGTGATGGCGGCTTTGTATGCCACTTGTCTTCCTTAACCGCTTCTTTTGCTTTTGGTTGTGCTATCAACCAGTCGAGTTCGGTGTCGGCAGGAGGTTTGTACTTAAGATATATGTCTCTCCGCTCTACTGCCGCTTTCAATTCCTCCTGATATTTGATCAGCACTCTCTTGTCCCGTTCAATCTTCTCTGCCAGTCTGTCACGGTTTAATTTCATTGTTCTCAGCTTGTTGTATAAGACAATATCCGTTTCCAAGTTGGTCCGATTCTCATTGGTGAAAATTTCGATGTCCTGTTCCATCTTTTCCAGCATTGCTCGGTCGTTTTCAATCGTGTTTTTAGCTTCAATAATTTTTTGCTTGGCCGTCACTACGTCGGCTTCGAATGCACGCAATTCAGTCAGCCATTCGGCTTTGGCGCGTGCGAGGTTGCTGTCGTATTGTTGCTTTGCCGCCAATTGTTCGGCTTTTCGCTTTTCGGCGCACCATTCCGGGCTGCTGAGTTCAAAGTCGATGTCGCGAATCTCTTTGTCGATTTCATCCAATTCGGCTTTGAGCTGTGCGGCATCTTCACGGTCTGGAGCCACCTTAAGCTGCCATTGAATATGTTTTGCACGCTCCTCCAATTCCCGGCGTTTCGGCAAAAGCTCTTTTCGTTTCGCTTCGTATTCTTCTTCGGACTGTAGACGCTGCTGCTGTGATATGGTGTTAAGCCGGTCGTTAATATCCAGGATTTCCACTTCGATTAACTCGAGTTCTAATCGTATTTTCTTGGCATCTTTTCCTTCCGGGGCTATCTCGAGATGTCGTTTGAGTTGACTTTTGCGTTCCTCTAATTCGCTGCGATGATCAATAAGTTTCTGTCGCTGGATTGATTTGGACCGTGTGATCTGTTCAAACTGGCTGCGTTGTGTGGTTTGTCCATATAATTCCGATATCGTGGCCTGAAGCAGGTTCTCGATGTTGTTTATTTTTGCGCGCAGCGCTCTCAGTTCGACAAGGAGTTCCTGGGCCTGCAATTGCTTGGTCTCATGTTCATGTTTATCAGGTATATGACCGGGCACACCTTCGCCATGATGTTGTTTCGCTTTGGCCGTGAGTTGAATCTCTGACTCAATAATGTCGGCCTGCTTCTGGTACTCGGCTTGCTGATGCGCAAGTGAATTGAGGTGCTTGAGTTGTTCCAGGCGAAGCTGCACGGCTGATTCGGTTTTTTTTCTCAGTTTTGTCTTTTCAAGCTGTAATTGATTGACGAGTTGCTCAAGCTGCTTTTGTTCGGCCCCCAGTTCCTGCTGTTGGTTAAGGAGGTCAAGCTCCCGTTGTTGGACTAGTAATTCCTGTTCTTGGGCGAGCAGTTCATTCTTATGTTCTTCGGTCAGAAGTTTTTCACATTTTTCTTTTACCTCATCAATGTCTGCCGGACGGGTCTGTGCAAAGGCTGCGCCGATCGTAATGCAGGCGGCAATCAGGGTTACAACTACGGCCCAGCAAAGACCGAGATTCGGTTTGCCGCATTTGTCTTTGATGATACGTCGGATCCTGTTTTCGAGGCCATTTTTTCTACCTACCACGGCGGGCAGGAAAAACAACTGTCCCTGCGGTGACAAATCAAGCAGCGACTCGGCATAGTCGGCCGGACAGCGTGAGCCGGCCACCACCCAGTCATCACATGCCTGCTCGCTCAGATCGGCAAGACGCCTCCTGGCCAACCACATCAGAGGATGCCATGGAAAGACACAGACCATCAGTTCGGAGAATAAGCCGCTTATGTGGTCAAGTCGGCTCCAATGTGCCAGTTCGTGACAAAACATACCGACCCAGTCGATGCCATCTTCGAATTGCTCTGCGTCTTCCGATACCAGAAGGGCGGGCCTTCTTGACCAGCACCATATTACCGGGCTCGAAACCGTACTGCCCGCCAGAACCTCTACCGGCTTGTTAATACCGAGTTTGCCTTTTGCGATAAGCAGGGCCTTCTCAAACTTGTCACAATGCAAAGGAAACGCTCGCCGCAACATGCGGAGCCCAAATATGAATGTCAAAAACAAACGGGCAACCAGGATTGTACTGACTATAATCCAGGACCAAATCAGGATTTTACTCAGCGGCAACTTTGCTTTGGCATCACTTGAAATAGCGGTAGCTGGCAACACATATTCGGATTCGATGGCGTCGGGGTAGTAAGCGTTTGGGATGGCTGGAAGGGATGATATTTCATATTCTCTTATAATCGGTACAATCGGTATCTCGGTGAGCTGGGATTTAGTTACGGCCGGCTTGTCCACGAATATCCCAACTCGTAGTGCCTCACAATCATGCTCATCCCCGGAACCGCCACTGACGCAGTCATCGCCAAAAACAGCACCTGGTGGGCGCGCGCAGACCTTCGCCTTAACAGCAAACTTACGATTAGGCCGACGGCGATACAGACTGTGCTCTGGAAGAGGGGGTTGGACCAAAATGGACCTGCGGTAAATAATTGACTAATCATTTTTTAGTCTCCTTTCGTTTTTCATCAATCATTTTTTTAAGTGTCTGCAGTTGCTCGTCCTTCAGGTTGCTGTCTTTTATAAGATGTTGGAACATCAGGAACGTATCTCCGTCGAATGCCCGTTTTAACAGTCTCTTCAGCGAGTTTACCCCTGCTTCCTGTCGGGTACGGGCCGGCAGATAGATGTAGCTTTTGCCCTGGGTCTTATGGCGCAGCCAGCCGGACTTCTCAAGGTTCTGCAATGCCGTAAGGATCGTCGTATAGGCTAATTTCTTTCGCCTCGATATTTGGTCTCTTACCTGGTGGACGGTCGCCTCCCCAAGCTGCCATACTATCTCGAGGACTGCACGCTGGAGATGGCCTAAATAGTCGGGTGATTGCCTGCTCATACAATTACCTCCATGTCTTAAAAAAGTTCACTTATTACTACTAAGTATATAAGTACTATGTTTGATAGTAGTTGTCAACGAAAAAATTATTTTTTACAAAAAATTTTTTTAGCCCCATTTTCAGTCCAAAAATGCAGCATTTTACCGGCCTCACACTTCACACATCTGGCATCGACTTATAACTCACCGGAGATGGCAAGGAGAACATAAATAGCGGTATTATGGAAGGCATGTGAAACGGCCGTTACCCAGTAGGCTGTCCATCTTGACTTTTCCCGCCAATGGGCATAACTAAATCCAAAATAGAAACCGCCGATAAGGCCGGCGGCAATGAAGGTAATAATTCCTTCAGCAAGATGCAGGCCTGCGAATAAAGCCATAGAAGCAATGATCTGCCAAATAAACGGGGCATTGAATTTTCTCGCAACATATATTGGTAGCCCCTGTAGAAGTAACGTTTCAAAAACCGGGGCAATCACTACTATAAACAGGAATATTGTACCGGCAGACCAGTCAGGAAAGTCGCGATCCGGTTCAGGTAATAAATGATCAAGTATAAATGAGCATAGTAAGACAGCTATTGACATTTCAATAGTTATTCTCCAGCAAAAAGCCCAGGGCTTTCTTTGTCTGTATCGCTGGAAATGTCTTATCAGCCGCTTCATATATAATAAGTACTATCTTCGATAGTAGATGTCAAGTAAGATGTAATGTTTTACAAAGATTTTTTTAGGATCCTTTTTCCTCAAAAATGTGGCGTTATGCCCGCTTCACGCTTCACGAGATTCAATTCATGCATCTGACAACGACTTACAATTTCTTAAATGGAAAGGAAAACAAAAGCGCCGGCTATCCGGATACTGTTCGTGATGGCGATAGTCCTGGTAGGATATAAAAAAGGCTGTAAGATTTCTCTTACAGCCTTGTTACTGTGACAAAGGATCATTAGCTCCTTACCGCTTTACGGCAGCAATTAACTATCCCTTTTATTAATTATTGACACATCGGTGCAAAATCACAGGGCACCTCAGAGACAACTGAGCATGATACGGTTCCGCAATTGTTGAAACGGTCAAGCAGATTCGACATGGCAGACTGTTCCGTAGTGCTGCCTGAAGACCATGCCTCGATCGCGTCGTCAATAATATCCGAGGCCTTTACATCACCTTCACCGGGCAATGCGACCTTCGCATCAAGACCGCCGGCCCGATAGTAAGTATTGAAGATGAACGCAAGAAGCTGCTGTGCAAGCTGCTCCTGGATACCGCCGTTACCTACGTCTTCGACCAGGAAATTGGATATCTCGGCCTCTCGTGAGCCCGCGGGAGTACCGGCCACTTGTCCTGCCGGCACGGGGCTACCATTTGTGAACATGCCGTTAAACGGTTCATCGCCCTGATCGAAATAGTCGGAAGCTGCTTTATAAGGAGCCAGCGAATTGACATAGCCTATGGCTGTATTGTAGAGCGCCATATCACTTTTCAGCTCTTCTATGCCGTTTTGATTGTGCCAGTATCCCTTTGTACCGAAGCCGCAAACGAAATGTCTGTAGCAGATATTTCCTACATTAAAGACACTGTCGCAATCCTCCGGCAGACTGTAAACAGCCTCCATCGGTCCTGTCGCTTCCCAGTCGCCGTCGGGCAATTGTTCCTTAATCATGTAAACGCCCGGGAACAGGTCTGCAAAAACGGCAAGTCCGTCGGAACCGGTGCACATCTCTTTATAAACCTGGCTGCCGTCCACCACCTCGCCGGTCAGGATAAAGAGAATACCTGAAAGTGCCGGTTCGTCCATGTCCTTCTGGCTGTTCTGATTTTTATCATAATACTTGAATGCGCTCAGAGGACAAATCTTTACATTCCCAAAACCGAATTCCAGCTCTTCACCGGAGGCCAGGTCCACTTCTTTACATTTAGACGTTGTTGGTTTCCAGTCATCGGGGACATTTTCTTCACACACCGTGTAATCACCTGGAAGCAGATCGTCGAATACGACACAGCCGTTCTCATCGACATCCTGACAGGTTTTACTAATGACATCGCCGTTGAGGACAACACCTTCCAGGCAGAACTTGATAACCGGTAGATCGGCGCTCCAGCCTTCACCTTCGTCTTTTTGTTTATTCATGTTCTTGTCATAAAATTTACAGGCCGTGATACTACCTCTCTTGACGTTGCCGAAACCGAATTCCAGCTCTTCACCGGAAGCAAGGGCCACTTCGTTACATTCTGACGTTGTTGGTACCCAGTCTGTTGGAATGTTTTCTTCGCATAACGTGTAATTACCCGGCAGCAGATCGCCGAATACGACACAGCCGTTCTCATCTGTATCCCGACAGGTGTTAATGACATCGCCGTTGAGGGCAGCGCCTTCCAGACAGAACGTAATAACCGGCAGATCAATGCTCCAGTCTTCACCTTCGTCTTTCCGTCCGTTCATGTTCTTGTCGTGAAATTTACAGGCTTTGATGCTGCTTTTCTTAACATTGCCGAAACCAAAGTTGATTTCTGTCTCATCGCCGGCGTCTTCGGGAAGATTAATATTGACACATGCAGGTGTTGTCGCTACCCAGTCGGCGGGAACGTCCTCTTCGCAGAGGGTATAAATCCCTGACAGGATGTCCTCGAACGTGGCCTTGCCCTGTTCGTCGGTCGTCAAAACAAGATCGATACTATCACTACCTGCCGTCGTACCGGTAAGATGGAATGTGATGACCGGCAGGTCCGCATTCCATTCTTCGCCTTCGTCTTTCTGTTTATTCATGTTCTTGTCATAAAATTTACAGACCTTGATGTCGAACAGACGGGTATTGCCGAAGATAACCTCATGAACTTCGCCGCAGGAGGTCTTGAAGTCGAAAGGAACTTCCGGCAGCGGAGGCTGTTGTTCCACTCCGTCAACAAACAATGCGGTTTGCTCCCAGCCCGACGGTATTTCTTCGGCGATAGTCCAGATACCTTTGGATGCAACAATACTGACCGGTGTGGTATAGACATTGCTCGAGCCCAGGGGGTCCGTTACAGTTACCATCCAGTCGATTTCAGGCTCATCTTCATCCCAGATTCCATCGGTGTTGAGATCTTCAAACTTGATAATATCGATTATCGGAGGGTCGCACTTGCCGCTAACTTTGTAATTGTCTGTCTTACAAAATGCGGGAACAAAACCAAAGATGTAATCTCTGTTCTGTTCCGGTTTTGCAAGGCAGGGATTACCGACGAATTCATCGACAGGAGTAATCCATACTTTATACACGCCACCGTTGTTAGGGGTGTCGCTGTAGGGCATAAGACGAATCGTCCTGGCGTTCAAAAAGGGACGATAGATATCAATGCCGGTCTCGTGCACGCAGCCGGGATTCGAACAGAGTGGTTCATCGACGGCGGCAATAAATACTCCTTCTTCACTGACTCTGACCCGCCGGCAGCTCACCGGATCTTCGGAAAGCAGGTGCTTGCCCGATGGGTCGGTCACCTGAAAATAGTAATCCCCTGCAGGAAGGGCCATGGATGTTTTGTTTTCTGACTTCGGTCCGCCGTTGAGATAAACGTCTTCTTTGCTTTCGTAAATGTTGGCGTTGACGCTACCGCCGTCCTCAACCGAAGTGTAAATCGCTCCTGAAATTCTGCCAAAAGCAGGTGAGGTAAAAACAGAAAAAACAACACCGATCAAAACAACAAAGAGGATATTTTTAAGTTGCTTTTTTACTTGAATCATAGTTATGCTCCTAAGCCCCCCCAAAAATATCACTTTAATTTGACTGTAAAAAATCTTCTTTTAAAAATAAATAGAGACTAAAGACATGAATATTTTGGCATAGTTACCTTCCTCCCAAAAACACAAAAGTTTTTCCTCCCTGACTAATATGGCTTCATTCCCTTGTTCATCATCAATCTAACAAACATAGCAACCGTTTGTCAAGAGAATTTATGTTAATTTAACATTATATTTTGAATTATCTCATGTCCGATAATCCGAAATCCTTTTGTTCATTTGTTTATTGAATACTAAAAGGAAAGTTAATGTATATCAATCGGGGCGAAACCTGTATTTGCCATCAGGCCGGTTACTGTTATTGGTATAGGGGAATTCCCCTATGCTTAAAGCTGGTAGAGAAGGTATTTTCAATTTTCCTATATCTCTTGTCAACCGGACGTCGTCTGGAACGTCCTGAATTTTATAAGAGGTGGTTTTCGGCTAATGTTTACACGGCAAACTTTATGGAAAGGATTAAAGATGAAGTCACGGATCTGGATGTATGGCCCGACATTTTTTGTTTTTATATTTGGCCCTTATCTGGCATCGGCGGTAGCGGAAACGGATGTATGGTACGAATTCGTGGAGAAGATAACAAAAGACATTCGCACCCCGGACAAACGGTCTACCGCGATAGCAGAGCTTTCGGACATTGTCAACGACCCTGAACAAAATATGAGGTTAAGAGAATACGCGGCTGAAAAATTGGGTAATCTTGACGCTATAGAGGCCAGGGGTATGCTAAAAAAAGTCGCTGAAAAGCTTGAATTCTCTGACAGCGAGCGACAGCTAAAACGGGCAACTACTCTGGCATACTGGAAGATACAACTGCTGGATGAACCTAACGAGCCGGCCCGTAACCGACTTCTTGTTCAGCTACTCTGGGGCAAAACACATCCTCCTCCCCATGCAGATGTGGTCCAGTCCTGGGCGGCCGATGAACTGGCAAACAGAGGTGTAAAAGAGGCTCTGCCCGAGATAATAAAGTCAATACAATATAGAAATTCGACGAAAACAGGACGGGAGCAAATCTGGCTTTGCAAAACGAAAATTGAGTTGCTCAATTCAAGTGAAAGCCGATGCAAGGCCCTTTTCAAGGCCCTGCTGATACTGTCGGACCCAACTGATTATCAGAGGCTCAAAAGGTGGGCTGTTGAAGAGCTTGCGAAATTGAAATCCTGCGATGGCAGGTGGTTTCTGCTCTATCATGCTCTTAGCTTGCAGCACAGCTGTTATGACAAAAAAGGCAAACCGATAGTTTCCCCCGCAGGCCACTTTGCCGAGCGCGCGGGCATCTCCTACAGAGCAATTATAAAGATACTAAGAGACAGCGGTATGACTGAGAAAGAAATAAAAGCATTGGGATTAAGTCCTGATTATGCTTTTGCTGTCCGTTAAGGTTGGCCTCGAAAATCAGCCACTTTTCACCCCGATATATCTCGATAGAGTGATTCTTCAATTGTATTATAGAGTGGGATGTACTGAAAATAAATAACAGAATCCCTTTCCCTGTTTCCTTTTCCCTTAGGATCGAAAATCCAAAATCGTGTGTAAATAATTTGTAAAAAACCATTTTGATGTGCTTTTAATCCTCAGAATTAGCATCATGTAAATTAAAATCTATTGTGCGTGTAAACCATATGATTCCTGACTCGTCTTTATTAATAGAATTGAAAAATTAAAAGCCCAAGAAGTAAAAATTCTTCAAAAATTCTGAAACGAAAAAGCCAATACAAGCGTCTATATATATGAAAGAAAATAGTTCTGATAATGAGCAATATGAACAGGAAGGTTAAAAGCCATGAATTCACAAGATATAGCAAGGATAGGTTACAAGGCAAAACGTGAAACTGAGGCTTTTATAAATCACTATATAAATGACAGAGCCAAAGGATGGCCTGTGCTTTGTCGCTGTGGTTCGCTATGTAATGGATATCATCAGGAAGAATATGTCGGAAGACCTGATATATTGCAGACTCTCCTGAAAAGATAAATTGGGATTTCTTATTTAGCGTCTATAATTGTTTTCTTCCCCCTTAAAATAATCATCTTCTTTATATATTCTGAAAAAGCTTCCCTTGGAGGGCAGGGATCGCAACCAAGACGACCATGCATTTCATCTTTAGATACTTTAAAAGAAGTTATAAGATGAGTGATATCTTTTTCTGAATCTAATCCAAGTTGAGCTAAAAATCCTTGCAGGCAATCACAGGAACATTCCTCTTTTATTATATATTTTAGTAGATTTGATAATACTTCCTGCATCTTTATATGTCAGTTTGCTCTTCATGGCCCTGTTGTTTTGATACCTTAGGCCCTGGTGTGGGGAAAGTAGCATAACATCTCATTGCCGCACTCCGGCTAGGTCAAGTATAAAGGCAAAAGTGAGAGCCCTCTCTCGATACTGTTTATATCTGCCGGAGACTCCCCCATGCCCTGCCTCCATCTTCGTTCTAAGCAAAAGGCGGTTTCTGTCCGTCTTCATTGCCCGGAGCTTTGCAACCCATTTGGCCGGTTCCCAGTATTGGACTTGGGAATCATGCAGACTTGTCAGGACCAAAATATTCGGGTAATCCTTTGCTTCCACATTGTCATAAGGAGAGTAGGATAGGATATAGTCATAATACTCTTTCACATTTGGATTACCCCACTCGTCATACTCATTAGTGGTCAGTGGAATACTCTCATCAAGCATAGTGGTAACTGCATCAACAAAAGGTACAGCCGCAATTGCACCTTTAAACAGATCTGGTCGCATGTTTAGAACAGCTCCAACAAGAAGGCCTCCGGCACTGCCTCCAAGGATAAATAGTCGGTCACTGCTTGTGTACCCCTCTTTTATGAGATGCTCACTGCAGGCAATGAAATCCTTGAACGTATTCTTTTTCTTAAGCAATTTGCCGTCCTCATACCAGTAACGGCCCATTTCTTCTCCTCCACGGATATGAGCTATAGCATAAACAACACCCCGGTCCAACAGGCTGATAATATAAGGATTGAATCTTGCATCCATGCTGTATCCATAGGAACCGTATCCGTAGAGAAGCAGTGGATTGTTTCCGTCTTTCTTCAGTCCTTTTCTATAGGCAACAGATACCGGTATCTTGCTGCCGTCTTCGGCTTTGGCGAATATTCGTTCTGATTGGTAGTTGTCGGAGCTGAAGCCACCCAGCACCTCTTGTTGTTTCAGCAGGATCTTCTTCTTCGTGGCCATGTCATAATCATATACCGATCGGGGCGTCGTCAGAGAAGTATAACTGAAGCGAAGCAGTGATGTATTGAAATCATAATTGTCCATTGGTGAAGCGTAGTAAGCGGATTCCTCGAAGTTCAGGTAATGCTCCTCTTGTTTAGACCATGGTCTGATTTGAATCTGCTTGAGACCGTCCTTACGTTCCACTATGACCAGGTAGTCTTGGAATATCTCCATATCCTCAAAAAGTACGTCATCACGATGGCCGACAACGTCCTCCCAGTACTCCAGCCCTGTTCGATCAACAGTTGTCTTAGCCAGTTTGAAGTTCTTTGCCTCATAATTCGTACGGATGTAGAAGTGGTCCTTGTAGTGGTCTACGGAATACTCATGATCACGTTTTCTTGGCAGGAAGACTTGAAATTCGCCGTTCGGATCTTCCGCTTTCAGATATCGATATTCCGTGCTTAGGGTATGATAAGATACAATCATAATATATTTCTTGGATTTCGTCTTAGAGACATAACAGGAAAACGTTTCATCGGTCTCCTCAAAGACCAACTTATCATTTGAGGAATTGGTCCCTAAAACATGTTTATAGACTCGATAGGATCGGAGGGTAACAGGGTCCTGTCGTGTGTAGAACAGGGTTCGGTTGTCGTTGGCCCAAGCCATGTTTCCCGTGACGTTGGTGATTTCGTCACTGATGGGCTTGTCCGTGATAAGATCCTTAAAACGAATCTTGTAGATCCTGCGACCCATAGTGTCTATGGAATAGGCCAGAATATTTTGATTCTGGCTTATGTTTCGCTGACCTACCGAGAAGAACTCATGTCCTTTTGCCATTTTATTGACATCGAGCATGACTTTTTCAGTGGTTTCAAGAGAGCCTTTCTTGCGACAATAGATTGGGTATTCCTTGCCCTCTTCAGTACGAGTGTAATAATAGTAGTCGTCCTTTTTATACGGTACAGACATATCAGTCTGCTTTATTCGTGCCTTGAACTCTTCAAACAAGGTCTCCTGTAAGCCTTTTGTGTGAGCCATAATGGCTTCTGTGTACTCATTTTCAGCTTTCAGATAGTCGATAACTTCAGGATTATCTCTTTCCTTCAGCCAGTAGTAATCATCGATCCGTATATGCCCGTGTTTCTCCAACTTTGTAGGGATCTTCTTGGCGACAGGTGATTTTGGCTGGATTACACTGCATCCGCTGAAAGCCAGTATGATGGCCCATAATTGCAGATATGCTCGTCTCATGACAAATCCTCTCAATGTATCAAAATCCAGAGTACTCAAAAACGGATTATGACCATTACGTTTGTTCTCCTGGATTCTGTTTTTGGGGTTCCCCCGGCAGATGTGCACCTATCAAATGTATTACGGCCCCCGGCAAAGATGCGAGCATCCAGACGACCCGCTGACAGAGCGCCAGGGCTGAAGCAGATTCTTCAGCAACGCCGGCAAACTCAACAAACAGGGAAACAAGCAAAACTTCCACCACTACCACTCCGGCGATACTAATAGGAATCGCACCCAATACCCAAGTCAGTGTGAAGAAGACATA
>Ga0209536_100007473_pt1 | contig 16556 bp, 16 predicted proteins | sample DeeMarSeWOR28_12_FD_187461 | JGI IMG/M metagenome (GOLD analysis project Ga0209536, IMG submission 187461) | Marine sediment microbial communities from White Oak River estuary, North Carolina - WOR-2-8_12 (SPAdes) (version 2) | ecosystem: Environmental > Aquatic > Marine > Intertidal zone >... | reverse complement strand
CGAAGCCCAGCTCGACCGCTTTCTCCTCAAAGCCAGTCTCGGTTATCCGTCAGCCGAAGACGACCGCCTTATCCTATCCCGCTTCCGGCAGACCGACCCGTTGGAAGAGTTGGCACCGGTTGTCTCTTCCGAAGAGCTCATTCAGATACAGGCAGATTGCCGCACGGTCCACGTTGCCGAGGACGTGGAAGACTATATCATCCGTCTTATCCATGCCACCAGGAAGCACGAGTCACTGCAGCTCGGGGCCAGTCCACGGGCAATGCTGGCGCTGTACCGGACAGCCCAGGCCCTGGCGGCGCTTCGCGGGAGGGCATTTGTCGTCCCGGACGACGTCAAATACCTCACCCCTTTTGTCCTGGTGCACCGGATTATTCCCCGCGCCGAAAGCCACCTGCGCGGCCACACCGCTGAGGAGGCCTTGAGAGAGGTTATCGACTCGGTGCCGGTACCTGTCGAAGAAGTTAGTTGAGGAAAAGTAAGGCATGCGAGGCAGCTACTGGCCGCTAATCGGCGGGATCCTTTTCTTCCTCGGAGTTATTCTGAACCAGGTACCCCTGATGCTGGTGGCCCTGTTACTCTTTCTGGTGTGGGGTTCTACCCGACTCTGGGAACGTTATGCCCTGAAACGAATAGAGTACCGCCGCCACCTCAGCGCTAAACGCGCCTTCTTTGGGGAAGAGCTACTGCTTGAATTAGAGATAGCCAACCGGAAGCTCCTGCCGCTACCCTGGATAGAAATCGACGACGAGATGCCGGAGGAAATAACCTTCCTCAAAGGCAAGACAAGCCAGTCGCATAAAGTCGCTCGCGTGCACCTGACCAGTCTCCTTTCCCTTGGCTGGTACCACCGACTGATACGACGCTACCCGATTTGTTGCCAGCAACGGGGCTATTTTACCTTCGGGCCAACGCGTATCCGCTCCGGTGATTTATTCGGCTTCTCCAAACAGGAGACCCAAATCAGCGACATCGACCATCTCATCGTTTATCCCAGGATTGTACCGCTGAAGCAACTGGGTATACCCTCAAAGCAGCCTCTTGGCGACATTCTCACCAGGAGATATATCTTCGAGGACCCGATTCTTACCATGGGTGTGCGGGACTACCATTACGGCGATAGCCTGAAGCGGATTCACTGGAAAACCACGGCGCGCCTTGGTAAGCTGCAGACCAAAGTCTATGAACCGACCACCTCGGTCGATATGGGCATCTTTCTCGACACCCGCACCGTGAAACCGCCCGGCTGGGGAATAGTGCCGCAGCGCCTGGAACTGGCCATCATGGCGGCCGCATCCATCGCCAATTATGCCATGGCTGCCGGCTACCGGGTAGGCCTGTACGCCAACCAGCGGCGTCAGCCTACCGGTGAGGTGGTGAGAATACCCCCCAGTCAACACAGCGAGCAGATGGTGAATATACTCGAAGCCCTGGCACAGATTCACTGGACCGAGTCCATGCCGATGGCTCGATTCATCTCGTTGGAAAGCCGAAGTCTACCGTGGGGAAGCACCATGGTACTGATAACCGCTGTCCCGACGGAGACCATACTGGCCACGTTGTTCAGGATGAAAAGGGCCGGGCGCCGGGTGGCACTGGTCATCGTCGGCGGGCCGGAGATACCCAATCTGGATGGCATACCCACTTACCGTGTCGCTGATGATATTCCCTGGAATGAAGTGGACACACTCACCCTACAAGGGGCAAAGCAGTGAACATCGTGGTGCGACGACTGACAAGACTGAACTGGATAGCTACCATCGTTATCCCTGCGGCGGTCGTCCTTATGGAGGTGTACTGGTTCTATCCCTGGTGCCTCTGGCTGGGAAAAGTGGAACTGTTCTCAGAACCGCGGGCGCCATTCAGTATTGGTGGTGTTATCTTCCTGCTTGGCGGCGGCTTCATTACCACCAAGTACCTGCTCAGCCGCAAATGGCAACTCAGCCGGGTCCGCTGGGGCGTTATTCTCTGCGGCCTGGTAGTGGTCTTCGCCGTAGTCCGTAGCGAATACCACGCCGGATACGGGTTGCTCGATGGGGAGTGGTTTGTCCACACCGGCAGAACGTTGCTTAACTTCAGGAAAGCCCACATGTTGATGGTCGCGTTACCGGTCGCTGCCTACCTGTGGTGGCGAGGTATTAGATATGGTCGGGGTCTCCTGTATACCAGCAGTATCTACAGCACCTTTATAATTGGTATCACCTCTTTCGTCCTTCTTATCATCGTCTGGAGCATAAGCATGGGGGCTGACTCCCTGGAAGAGCTTGCCGGGACCATTGCTCCCCACGTAGCCGCCTTTTTCTTCTTCTCTCTGGTGTCGCTGGCCCTCGTTAACCTGCAGTCAATACGGCAACAGATGACCCCGGAGGACATGGGGCCATCATTCAATCGCCGCTGGCTGCCTATTCTACTACTGGTCATTGGGGGTATCGTTCTGGTTGGAATCGGTGTCACCAGTATCTTCTCACCCGAGTTCGTAGCCTTCCTGTCACGCCTGTTTGCCTCTATCGGAGACGTTGCTCGTACGGTAATCGGCTATATACTAATCCCGTTCGGCTACATCGCTACTGCCATGTACTGGGTAATGGCAGCCATAATAAACCTCTTCCGTGGTGAAAGTGTCCCTGAATTTGAGGTACCGGATTTCGGCTTCGGAGAAGAGGACGCCGAGACCCCTCAGGCACCGCATGTCTCCGAAGTTATAATCATAGTGCTGCAGTGGGTGGTCTTCGCCATCGTCGCTATCGTCACCATTTACCTGCTCGCCAGGGCGTTATCGCGCTTCCGTGCTTCCCGGGCACGGGTGGATATCGAAGAGGTCAACGAGTCACTGTGGAGCTGGGGGAGTATTATAGAGGACGTTCGCCTCCTCCTGAGCGCAATCTGGCAACGCCTCTGGCGTAAGCGAAAGGAAGAAACCCAGGGTGAAATTATACGACGTCAGCACACGGAGGAGGTTGAGACGGATACGCTAAACATCCGTCTAATATACCGAAATATGCTAAGGCAGACCTCCCGCTTCGGCATGGGCCGTCGGAACTACGAAACGCCTTACGAATACGGGGGGCGACTGGGGCACATGGTGCCCGACAGCCACGAATCCCTGGCCGAACTTACTGACCTCTACGTCACCGTCCGCTATGGTGAAACCGCACCGCAAAGCAGGCAGGTGAACCGGGCCAGTAATCTCTGGCAGACCCTGAAACAACTGCTGAAACCGCCGTCACCGGGTCGGCCGAAGCTATTTGGTAAATTGTAGCTACAGAGTAACTCCTCTTCTCACAGATAAAACGATTACAGACGTTTTCCAAGGGGAGTTTAAGAGGGGCGTAGACTTTGCATTTCGACAGGGGAGTCTAAGAGGGGATTTGCCCCTCTTTTTCCTTAAAGGGTGGTGGGCGGGAAAAGATAAATTGGGGGGATGGGGCCACCACTCACTAAACAGGGTGTATGAAACAAACGATGCTACATATAAACAAGCACCCTCCATTGACGTAATACAAGACCACCTGCTATCGTGCGTAATGCGACTGCCTCAAAAAGAACCAAGGACTCAAAATCATGTGGAACTACGCAGGACAAACAGGAAACTACTCGAAAGCAACGGAGGCATTACTCGAAGAAACTTTCTGGCAATGGACCGAGGGGAAGGACACCTTTCAAGCACGCATCAGCATCTATAAGAAAATTCGGGACATCCCCTATGCCCTTATTCCCGAGCTGGTCAGCGCCGAAAGGTACGTGGATATCCTTACGCTGGGTCGGGGTTCCTGCACACCAAAGCATTTCCTTCTGTGCAACATGTTCCAGAGAATGGGGCTGCTGGTCCTGTTTGCTGTTTACCCATTCCGGTGGATTGAAAATACAGAATCAGTGAGCAACTATCCTGAGACGCTGAAAAGAATAACCGAGGAATTACCGATGAGCCATCACCTTGCCTGCCGGGTGGAAATAGGTGGCAGACTCGTACTGGTGGATGCCACTCTGGACTTACCTCTGGAGAAAGCAGGCTTGACAGTCAACCATCACTGGGATGGCTTCAGCGATACGCTGCTGCCGATGACGCCCTGCGGAGATGAGGAGCTTTATCACCCGTCCGAGGCAAACCTCATGGAACCCCGCTCCGGCCACGGCTGGCCGGAGTTCTACGCCGGGCTTAACATGTTTCTGGAAGGAGTAAGACACTCCTGATAATCGACTCGACCAGAAAATTCCATGACTCCAGTTACCACTCCCTTCTTGGTACCCTCTTCATGCCACGAGAATCAGTGAAAGCATAGGCAAAGACTGCATCATGCGGGGCCGCTTCAACGAACCTCGGGTAAAAAGTCCATACCGATGTGGCCTTCTTCCTCGAGCTGCCGGTATTCCTCGTCGGACACTCCCAAAAGTTCTTTATAAACATATTCGTTGTGCTCGCCGAGGCGGACCGGTGGCCGGCGGATGCTGTTCGGCACCCCCGAAATCTTGAAACCGTATCCCGGGTAGATATGAGTGCCACACTCCTCATGGGTAACTTCCTGGAAGAACCCTCGCTCCTTGAGGTGTGGGTCGGTATAGGCGTCATCCTCGAATATTATCGGGCCGGCGGGGACTCCCTCCTTCTGCAGCATGTGCATCAGGTCGTAGTGGTTGTGATTTATGGTCCACTTGTTGATATGTTCGTCAAGCTCATCCTGGTTTTGCTCACGGTTGGGGCCATCAGCAAATTTCTCATCCTTGGCCCACTCCGGGTTGCCCATGGCACGGCAGAGCCCCTGCCACTCTTCATCAGAAGTAACCGTAATGTTTACCCAGCGGTCTTCACCCGTGCAGCGGTAACAGCCGCAGGGGGCCGCTCCCGGCATACGATTTGCCATACTCTCCTGGACGCGATTGTTCATCGTGTAGTCCATGATAGCCTCTCCGAGGTGGGGCATCGTGGCCTCGGCCTGGGCCATATCAATATGCTGTCCTTTGCCGGTGCGGTTACGATAGTGCAGTGCCATCAGAATCGCCAGGGCGGCAGTTGCTCCGGCAGCTTCGTCAGCATGATAAACAGTAGACGTGGTCGATGGGTCACTATCAGGGTAACCCCTGAGAGCGGTATGACCGATAAAACCTTCCTGGTGGACACCCAGAGCACGGTAGTACTTATAGGGGCCAGAGCCACCGAACCCGGGCATGGAGAGCATTATCAGCTTGGGATTAATTTCTTTTAAAACATCATAGGTCAGGCCGAGGTTTTCCTTGACATGGGGGGCATTACTCTCAAGAAAGACGTCACTTTTTGCAATGAGTTTTTTGAATATCTCAATGCCTTTAGGCTGTGTCATGTCCATGGTGCAGCCAAGCTTGTTCCGGGCATGGGCATTGAAAAGCGTCCAGCGGTTCCACGGCCTAAAACTGACATCTCGACCACAATAAGTGGCTATTCCTCCAGTCCTGACCGGGTCAGACACGATATCCTGGTTAGGGTGGGCAGTGCCTCCCCTGGTAAGGACCTGGAAATGCTTGATTGATTCCACGCGGATAACCTCAGCCCCCCAGTCAGCCAAGTTCATGGTAGCAAACGGCCCGGCGTAGATAACCGTAATATCAACAACTCTGATTCCTTCCAAAGGTAACTTAGCCATTAATAGCTCCTCTCTTCTACAAGCGTAAAACTATCCACAAAAACCTCAGATTACTCCCTGCTCTCTCAATCTCGCCAGGTCTTCACCGGAGTACCCTAACTCACCATAGACCTCACTGTTGTGCTCACCCAATCGGGGAGCCGGTCGGCTCGCCCGCCAGGGGGTCTCGTCCATCTTAAAAGGCGCTCCGGGGTAGGTAAGTTTTCCGGCAACGGGGTGCTCTATTTCCTCCCAGAATCCCCTCGCCTTCCAGTGAGGATCATTCACCAGGTCGCCGGGGTTGTTTATCGGTCCGCAGAGCACGCCGGCTGCCTGACCGGCGGTGATAATCTCCAGCTTGGTATGCTCGGCAATCCAGGGGTACCAGATAATGCTGAACCTATCCAGGTTTTCCGGGTCCCGCTGTCCCTCCTGAGTACTGAATCCGGGGTCGTCAAGCAGGTCGGGCCTGTCCATCATCCTGCAGATTCGGTCCCAGAAAACAAAGCCTCCAGTAAGCTGGAAAAAACCGTCCTGGCAGGCATAGATTCCGTAAGGAAATCCGGGTGGGCTTATCTCCGGGTCGGGTCTGTAGCTGGTCTCATTATTGTACTGATAGGTGATGAGGTGGCTCATTCGACGATCAATGGTGCCCATCTGGCTCTCGAACATACTCATATCAATGTGCTGACCAGCACCCTGAGCCTGGCTGGCAAATAGAGCAACCATGGTAGCTATCGCCGACATCGTCCCTACCTGGTACTGTATTACGTTACCCGCTTTTTTTAGAGGGTAGCGGTCGAACATACCGGTCTCGTTCATGGCGCCACCCATACCGTAGATAATCAGCTCCGAAGTCTTGAAATCACGGTAGGGACCGGACTGGCCGAAATTGGATATAGACGTCATCACCATTTTGGGATTTATCTTCTGCAACTCCTCGAAGGACAACCCCAATGACGGCATCACGCGGGGACTGAAGCTCTCGACGAGGATATCAACATCCTTTACCAGTTTCAGAAAAATCTCTTTCCCGGCCTGTGCCTTCAGATTAAGAGTAATACCCCTCTTGCTGGTATTGAGATGGAGGAAGAGACCACTCTTGTCGGGATGAGGTTTATCCCCGAGGAACGGGCCCTTCTTTCTGACCGGGTCTCCGCCGTCGGGCCTCTCTACCTTCAGGACATCGGCACCATAGTCAGCCAGCAGCTTGGTGCAGTAAGGGCCAGTGATGTGATGGGTGAGGTCAAGTACCTTGATATCAGACAGCGCCTGCTCCATGTAATTCTCGCTTTCCGGCTCAGGGAAATCTTCAACGTGATATGACATTACGCAACCGAGCCTTTGATTGGATGACGTGATTTTAGTCCCTCGCTGGCGGGGGTGTCAAGGAAACACCGCGTTCACTTAGAACTTCATCTATGTATGATAGTAGTAATACCGTTCTCATATAATATCTTTTCCCACCCGCTGCCCTATAAGGAAAAGGAGGAGTAAGCCCCTCTTAAACTCCCCATTGACAGTGTTCAGCAGCGGCACTCACCTTGTAAACCCCTCTTCAACTTACCTTCGACAATATCCGGAAGCAGTTTCCTCCCGCCAGTATCATAGATATCATTATTATTTGCGCAGGGTGACGGTCTAACTGTAATATTTACTGAATAAGATAAAACCGGAGGCACTATGGAAGAGATACCCTTCAGCAGAACCCTGATAGGCAAAGAAGAGGAAGATGAGGTACTGGATACGCTCCGCTCCACCCTCATAGGTACAGGAGTAAAGACCGAGCAACTGGAGCGGGAGTTTGCCGCCTACCAGGGAACCAAACACGGCATCGGCACCAACTCCTGCACGGCGGCGCTGCACCTCAGCCTGCACGCTCTCGGCATCGGGGCGGGTAACGAGGTAATAACTACCGCGATGACATTCGTGTCGACGGCAAGCTCGATAGTCTACACCGGGGCCACGCCCGTATTCGCTGATATTGAGCCGGACACGCTGTGTATCGACCCGGCCTGTATCGAAGCCGCTATCACGGAGCGCACCAGAGCAATTCTACCGGTGCACCTCTACGGGCAGCCCTGTGATATGGACAGGATTATGAATATCGCCCGGCGCCACAACCTGAAGGTGGTCAGCGACTGTGCCCATGCCATCGAGGCCGAATACAAGGGGAAAAGGGTCGGCAGCCTGGGAGATACCGCCTGTTACTCCTTCTATGCCACCAAAAACATGACAACCGGCAACGGCGGTATGTTGGTGACCGATGACGACAACCTGACACAGCTTATTCAATCACAGCGCGACCACGGAATGGCATCAGGGGCCTGGACACGGTACCAGACAGGTGAGTTCCAGGAATACCCGATGATACAACTCGGCTTCAAGTACATCATGTGGGATATCCCCGCTTCCATAGGGCTGCACCAGCTACGAAAGATTGAGCAGAGACACAAGAAGCGACTCGAGCTGGCTGACAGGTACGGCGTGGCTCTGAAATCGCTGTCCGACCACGTGGAAGTCTTAAGGACCCGCGAAGGCGTCCGGCATGCCCACCACCTTTATGTCATCAAGCTCAAAGGCATAAACCGGAATCGGGTGGCTGCCGGGATGGAGAAAAGGGGCATCGGGGTAGGCATCCACTACCGCCCCGTCCACCTCGAGCCGTACTACCGGGAGAAACACGGTCACGCCCCGGGCGAGTGCCCGGTCGCCGAAGATGCTGGAACACGAGTACTGTCACTGCCGTTCTGGCCGGAGATGACCGAAGAGGAAGTTGTCAGGGTGGTCGAGACCCTCGGGGATGTTATTACAGAGTGCCGGAACGGTTAAGAGGAAAGAAATGACAGACTCAGGAAAAACATTGAAGGTGGCTGTCGTCGGCTTCGGCACAATGGGTCGTAAACATACGGAAAACTGCTCGCGAATCGAGGGGGTTGAGGTGGCGGCGGTGGTCGGTGTCGATGAGGCCGAGGTAGAAAAAATCAAGGCGGAGGCAAAAGTCCCCGCCTATACCGACGCTGTCAAAATGCTGGCCGAGGTACCGGTGGATGCTGTCATTCTGGCAACACCGCCGGGCGTGCGCCGCGAGACTGTACTGGCGGCTGCCGGTATGGGCAAAGCCCTCTTTCTGGAAAAACCGATTGCCCTGAATTTACCGACCGCTCTAGAGTACTGTGATGCCGTTAAGAAACAATCACTGGTGAACGCCGTCGGTTTCCAGCTCAGATATTCTCCACTGACCGAGCAGGCAAAGAAGCTTATTGAGGGTCGGACGGTCACCCATGTCCGTACCGCCTGCACAACCTCTTACTACCTGAAGCGGGATGTGCCCGACTGGTTCCTGCAGCGGAAACACAGCGGCGGGCCGCTGCTGGAGCAGGCCATTCATCCCTTCGATATCGCGCGTCTGCTGGTGGGTGACATTACGCACGTCTTTGCCCGCGCCGAGCGCTTGCTCTTCGCCGACGTCGGTGAACTCGACTCCGAGGACACGATTGTGCTGGCCTACCGGTTCGCCAGTGGTACCCTCGGCACGCATACCGATAGCTGTGCCATGACCGAGTTCAACTGGGAGGTCGAATTGCTCGGGTCGGACTGGCGGCTGCTGGTCGACTATGCCCGAAAACGCCTTTCCGGCTATATCGGCAAGGAGCCCATCGGGCAGGACTTTCCCGATATCGACCTGCACCTGCTGGAGATGCAGACCTTTCTAGAAGCGGTGCGTAACCACAGACCGGACGTGGTCCGGTCAGACTTCGCCGATGGCACAAAAACGCTGGCCGTCGTCCTTGCAGGAGACCGCTCCATCAAGACCGGCGCCTGGGAAGCCGTCGAAGAGGAGTGAAAACAATGGCCGATTGGAAGTCCGCATTGAATGCCGACCCGACCGACTGGCTCCTGGAAAAGGACAATCCGTCGGTGCTCTACTTCACCATGGTCGATTTGCTTGATATGCCTGAAAATAACCCCGACGTGCAGCAGGCAAGACAGGCCATCATGGAATCCGGCGTGGTACCCCGGATACTGGCGAAACAGGAAGAAGGCGGCAATTGGGAGTCGCCCCACCGCTTTTACACAGGCAAGTACCGCAGCACCGTCTGGCAACTTATTATCCTGGCGGAACTTGCCGCCGACGGAAGCGACGAAAGAATACAAAAGGCCTGCGACTTTATCCTTGAGATAAGTCAGGACAGGAACAGCGGGGGCTTTTCCACGCGAGGGAGTATCAAAGACGGCGGAGACCCTTCCCGTGTTATCCCCTGCCTCACCGGGAATATGATATGGAGCCTGATAAGACTGGGTTGCCGGGATGCACGGGTAGAGCACGGCATCGAATGGATCACGCACTACCAGAGGTTCGACGATGCCGAAGGCAAACCTCCAAAGGGCTGGCCCTACGATAATCACGAACGGTGCTGGGGACGTCATACCTGTGCAATGGGCATAATCAAGGCACTCAAGGCCCTCGCTGAGATTCCGCCGGACAAACGGAGCCCTGAAGTCACCGCCACGATTGAGAACGGAGTTGAGTATTTCCTGCGTCATCATGTCCACAAGCGGAGCCACAATCTGAACAGGGTCTGCAAACCCGAATGGCGCAGGTTCGGCTTTCCCCGGATGTGGCATACAGACACGCTGGAGATTCTGCGGGTCCTCACCCGACTCGGCTACCACGACCCCCGCATGCAGGAGGCCATCGACCTCGTTATCTCGAAACAGGACGACCAGGGGAGGTGGACGCTGGATGACACCTTCAATGGAAGTTTCCAGGTGGATATTGAGGTCAAGGGTCAGCCAAGCAAGTGGGTCACGCTCAACGCCCTGAGGGTGCTGAAACGGTTAAACGAGCTGAGTGGATAGATAGACACACGCCGGAACGCCCGTAACAGGGTGTTCCGGCCGAGGCTAATTCATCGCTTTTAAAATAAATTAAGAGTTATTTTGCTGTCTTCATTGCGTCATAAATGACGTAAGCGCCAAAGAGCAGCAAGACCACGAAAAGAATCCAGTCTAACCAATCTGGCATGTGAGCCGGTATCATCCAGTAAGCCTGGGTCAAAATCAGGACTCCGATAGCAATCACTAGGTTTTTCACTGTATAACCTCCATAATAAAATTAGCGGTATTATAACACGAGGTCGGCCCAATTAAAACAGGCTCAGCAACAATATTTCATTCTATCTCGGTAAATCACTTCCCCACTTCCGATTTTGTATTAAAAGTCGGTCATTCCAGTTTATACCTAGGAAGTCTAGGCATATTAAATTAAATATGCTACCTTGTCAAGAGCGAAGAACTCTCCACGGGGCAAATCAATACCGTCCCGGAAAGAAGAACAGAACTATCAGCAATTACCTCGACTCCAACCAATACACATCTCCTTTTCTTCCAGCACGGCCAGATTGTATCAGGGGTAAGGCCATTAGGGTTTAACCGCACTTATGGTACAAGTCCCCCACTTCCCAATCGCCCCGTGATGCTGTATATTCTGAGTAGCTATTTGGTTCAAACTATTTCAGATGTAACCGGCGGAGAGACAAGGAGGAAGCTATGGCAATTACACTGATGCTGGCGGGAGTGGTCTTGTGGCTGTTGCTTTTCTGGGCAGGCTCCATTGCCCTGGAGGCTACCGGCATGGAGCGTCCCAAAGCCCGCTTTCAGGTGCTGTCGGCCATCACGGGTACAGGCTTCACCACCAGTGAGTCCGAGGCAATAGTCAATCACCCCAGGCGGCGCCGGATCGCCACCTGGCTGATATTCATCGGCAACACGGGGGTGGTCGGTTGTATCATCGCGTTACTCGTCTTCGTGCGGGTCGGTGTAAGAGCCCCGAGCTCGACACAAGTCATCATAATCGCCGCCGTCGTCTTGGCCATAATAATGTTTATCACGCTGGGCCCCATGAACGCCCTCACCAGTGCTATCGTCAGGCTGATGCGTAGGGGGCGGGCCAAGTCCTATCTGCTGGCCGAAGAAGTACTCCACCGGTCGGGTGAATACGGGATAGCCCGTGTGGCGATTGGTCGAAAAGACCTGCCAGACGGACTGACTGTCAAGAGCACCGGCCTCGGGGAGCGGGGGGTGGTAGTCCTCGCCATCGAGAGGGGGGACACGGTGATGTCGTTCCCCGAGGACGCGGCAACTTTGTCGGCGGGGGACTACCTGCTGTGCTATGGCAAAATTTCAGGGATGCCCGGTGACAAGCTTTAGAGAGGTAACACGTTTACAGACGACAAGCCATAGAATAGAATAGAGTCTTAAATGATATGGCGTTTTTCTCTATACGGCTTCCTCAAGAACCAGCGGTACTTTGAACCGTTTATTATCCTGTTTTTTCTCCAGCAGGGGCTTTCATTTACTCAGATAGGCTTCCTTATCGCCTTCCGGGAGCTTTTCATCAACCTCATGGAAATCCCCAGTGGTGCCATCGCCGATTTGTTCGGTCGCCGGCGCAGCATGATGCTGTCATTCGTTTCCTACATCATTTCCTTTGCCATCTTCAGTATTAGTCAGGCCTACTGGCATATGTTCCCTGCCATGTTTTTCTTCGCCGCCGGCGAGGCGTTCCGCACCGGCACACACAAGGCGATGATATTCACCTGGCTCCGCATCGAGGGCAGGCTCGACGAAAAGACCAAGGTTTACGGATATACCCGTTCCTGGTCCAAGATAGGTTCGGCGGTCTCCACGGTCATAGCAGTCGCCATCGTTTTACTGGCCAAAGACTATTCCTGGGTCTTCTTGTTCGCCATCGTCCCGTATGTGGCAGGGCTGATTAATTTCATGTTTTATCCCAAGGAACTGGAAGGCCAGCCCGACACCGAAGCAGGCGTCCGTGAAGTCGTGGCACACCTCTGGGAATGTATCCGCCTGGCGGCATCAGTCCGCGGGCTACGCCGCCTGATAGTAGAGTCGATGTCCTTCGAGGGTGTATACAAGGCCGTTGCTGACTATCTCCAGCCCATAGTGGAGAATATGGCGCTGCTAATTCCTCTTTTTGTGGGTCTGGAGGACATAGGCCGCAGCGCTATCATGATAGGTATTGTTTACGTGGTCCTGAATCTCCTGTCCGCCTATGCCAGCCGGAACTCCCACCGGCTGGCCAATTACGCCGGAGGGGAAGAGGGAGGAAGCCGTCTGCTCTGGAAGGTGGTCTCGGTTCTCTATCTGGCACTTATTCCGCTGCTGCTCTTCGAGTATTACTATGTAGCGATAATCGGCTTCATCGCCCTTTCTCTTATCCAGAATTTCTGGCGGCCTATTCTGGTAAGTCGCTTCGACGCCTTCGCCAGTGAAACACAGGGCGCCACCATACTTTCTATCGAAAGTCAGGCAAAATCAATCGCCACCATGATAATAGCACCGGTTCTCGGAGTGGCGGTGGACTTTATCCGGAGTCAGGGTGAAGGGTGGGGCGGAGAATTCTGGCCGGTAGCTACGATTGCGGCCGTAATCTCCCTGATAATCCTGTTTACGCCGCTCAAAGAAAAAGGCAGATGAGAGACCTCGTGCTTAAAAACGTGGTATTACAGGAGCGAAATCCACACAGACACTCCAGCCACAACTTGAATCGCTGCGGTGTGTATCCGAGGTCTTGATTGAGTAGGGGGCAGGACTGGATTCTTAGCCGACGAGGACACAGTCCGTCAGGACAATGTTGGTCACGAAACCTTCGTATTTACCCTCGACCGTAAGCTCCTGACCCACGCTGAGACGTTTAAGCTCGGTAGCGTCTTCCTTGCCAAACTTACAGTAGATTTCTCCCAGAGGATGCGGTTCGTTATCGGTCAGAGCCACACGATAGGTGCCAACGACATCCTTATTCACCACGCTGTCGACCAGACCCGTCACCCGGAAGACATTATCCTTGAATTCATCGTGTCCCGCCATTCCATAGCTCTGATAAGAAGAGCACAACTCGGCGACGGTTACTTCCTGTACCGGCCTGGGTTCCTCTACCTGTGGTTCAGAGTCTACTTCCGGAGCAGATTCCTGTTCCATGACAGGCTCGGGCTCGTGTTCTTCCTCCGGAGCAGGTTCTTGCTCCATAACCGGCTCAGGTTCAGGCTCTTCCTCTGGAGCAGGCTCTTGCTCCATAACCGGCTCGGACTCGGGTTCTTCTTCTGAAGCAGGTTCAGCTACAGCCGTGGCATCGGTAGGCTCTTGGGTTGGTTCGAGTTCCGGTTCGGTGCTTGCCTCGATTTCGGCAACCTGATTCGTCTCTGGTTCAGGCTCAGTGGCTGGTTCTGATTCGATGAGCAAGGCAGTACTGGTCGCCTCGCCCCCTCTCTCGTGCTTAAGTTCAGAGAATGTCTTCGATGTTTTTCCGAAAATCCCGGAGACCAGCGGGTAGCCACACCACTGGCAAGCCCAGTCCTTGGTCCGCACAGTAGACAGACCACAGTTTGGACAATGTGCCATTAATCACCTCCGTACGCCCCCCCTAACTGGCTCGGGAAGAATTCCCTTTGCCGGCGATGCATTCGTACCTTTCTTTGGTACGTACCCCATTATAACATAACATTGCAATACCCATTCGCCGGAGCCAGTCAACCCACGCTCCCACCACCCCTGTCGGGCCTTAGATGTGCATAATTGTGACTCTATTGTCAGCACCAGGGAAGTACTAAAGGTATCAATCTGGTGAACAATAAGGGCAGTATAGGCGGACTCTGCATCAATTTAACGGTTGCTTCTGCCCTATTAGATACTTATACTGGATGTAATTTAAGAGGTGGGGGTACAGTCTTATGAGAACGGCGATTATCTACCGGTCATTCCTCGGTTCAACGAAGAAATATGCAGAGTGGCTGCACGACTCTATCGAGTCGTCGGACCTTCTTAAGCCAAGGCAGGCACATAGCAAGAAGCTGGCAGCGTACGACCTGGTGATAATATGCGCGGGAACATACGCGGGCTGGATAAGCCTCAGGGGTTACCTGAAGAACAAATGGCCCGTTCTAAAGGAGAAGAAGGTAATCTTACTCGTAGTTGGTCTGGTACCTCCGGAGGACGCCGAGAGTGTGGCCGCCTATATGAAGATTCCGGAATACATCCGGCAGGAAATCCAGTACTTCAAGGTGCCAGGGAGGTGGGGTTCCAGGAATCAAAATCAGGATGCCGTAAAGAGAGAAAACCTGCAGCCGGTCATTGATTACATCCAGGGACTGGAATCGTAGGTGCCCCAGAAAATTTTGAACCCTCCTGAAGTAGGGTTCAAAAACCCAAATCTTTTCTTAGTAACTATTTACTCTAATCCAGTTAAGATGTTGTTGCTGGTCTCAAGAGCACGAAGCCGGTAGCACCCAGAGCCAGGCCTACGATAATCATGAACACACCGATAGCGAGAATTACCGTGGTAACACCGTAGCCCATGGTCGCTATGTACATCGAGTTCATCAGAGTAAGGCCATCCAGGTATGAAGTGCGTTCGGCTGAACCGCGTTCCGTCTCACCGTACGTACCATAGCTATCCCGCATGTGCTGAAGAAGAACAGCTTGCGCGGCTTCCAGCTCCGGAGTCGTGTCCACCACGTTCCCATTTGTAGAGCCATTTTCATCTGTCGGTAGACCGAGGGTCACATTTTCACCTATCAACCCCGCCTTTATCTCGGCACTCGTACCGGTGGCCTGTGCAATGAACACCGAGCCAAGTACCAGACTCACCACACCCACAAGCAGTATACCGATTGCCATTAATCGTTTCATAGTCGTTTGTTCTTAACTCCTTACCTACTTGACTGACCACGATTATTTTGGATTCATTAATAATGAACCACATTGTGGTACATCTGTCAAATTTTTATCAATCTCAGATTTCCAGTATGGCCCACAATGTAGTATCATATAGTATCATAATAGAAAACACTGCAGGTCTTTTAATGAATAGTAATGAATTCTCCAGAGTCCGCCGTGCCCTGGGCAAGACTCAAAGCGAATTAGCTCGATTACTCTGTGTCTCCGTTAAAGCTATACAGAGTTTCGAACAGGGATGGAGGAAGGTCCCGGTAAGTAACGAGCGGCAGTTGCTCTTTATCCTGGCACTGAAAACGTCCTCAAACGGGGATTCGCGTCTCTGCTGGGAGATAAGAAACTGCCCTCCTGAACGGAAGGGACGTTGCCCTACATGGGAATTTAAAGCGGGGAAATTCTGCTGGTTTATCAACGGAACCTTATGCCACGGAGAGACTCAACGAAGCTGGGGACATAAAATAGAGCTATGCCGACAATGCGAGGTATTTCAAGTGATATTCCCGAGTATTGTTGCTGGTGATACCAAATAATCCTTCTACCAATGATCAAGACATCGCCAGGGCAGCCTTAATCTCTCCAATCACGTATTCAGACGTTTCTCGGGACAGGCTCGATTCCAGAGCCTTTTTCGCCCGGTTGCCACCAATCCTGCCCAGCGCCCAGGCAGCATGTCCACGAATCAGCTCATCCGGGTCCTGCATTGCCTCAGTCAGTGCCGGCGCAGCTTCCTGGCTGCCCTGATTACCCAGAGCAACCGCCGCATTTCTTCGAAAGTAGCGTTTGCTACTGATGTAGTTCATCAGTAGCAAATCATGTACTCTGCCAAACTGCTCATCGGTCATGTTCAGCATTTTCTCCAACTGGAAATCATCGGCCATATATTCAAGAAAGGCGTTCGGTGGCAGCTCTGCTTTGAGCTTGGCCTGATTACGGGGGCAGACCTGCTGGCAGACATCACAGCCATGAATCCAGGTACCCATCTTGTCTCTTATTTCTGATGGTATGTAGCTTGTGGTTCCGGCTGGAAAGCCATCCTGAGTCATGAATGTGTTATAAGCTATGCAGCGTCGTGGGTTCATCTTCAGAGGTTCATAAAGGGCTCCAGTCGGACAAGCATCAATGCAGGCTGTGCATTTGGATGAGATCCAAGTGGTCGGTGTGGAGAAGCTCGAGGCTCTTCTCGACCGAGCGCAGTACGGCTTCCCG
>Ga0209536_100007471_pt1 | contig 16557 bp, 14 predicted proteins | sample DeeMarSeWOR28_12_FD_187461 | JGI IMG/M metagenome (GOLD analysis project Ga0209536, IMG submission 187461) | Marine sediment microbial communities from White Oak River estuary, North Carolina - WOR-2-8_12 (SPAdes) (version 2) | ecosystem: Environmental > Aquatic > Marine > Intertidal zone >... | reverse complement strand
TAAAGCTGCTCTCACGCGGACGCTGAACGAATTTCTAAAGAAAACAAAATACTCTAGAAAAATGAGCGAAAATCTATCAGGAGACGATGTACGGGAAGGATTAAGTGCAGTTATTTCTATAAAAGTTCCGGAGCCACAATTCGAAGGACAGACAAAGAGCAAGCTTGGCAATTCAGAGGTAAAAGGAATAATTGACGTCCAAAAGGCCAGACTTCCATGCGGATCTCTCAAAATTGCTGCCAACAAAAAAATCGAAAATATCAGGGGTAACGTAATCGGTAATTGAAATTGTTGGGCATCGGAGTCATTATCAACTGCACTCCCCACAGCAGCAAACAATGATCCATAAAATAAGTATGCTGTAATGAAGAAAAACAGGAATGTCCCGAGAAATAAAGGAACATTGACAGTTTCTAATTTCTCAAAAATTTCTCTCGCTATCACCTCGTCGTTAGAGATTTCCTGGTCATTCTGTACCAATTCGATCTGGTTTGTCCTCGAAATATCAATGCCATAAAATGTTAAGACTGCTGTTTGAATCATAAACGTTAATACTACCCATAAAAGCAATTGAGTAAGGCCAACAGCTCCTATACCTATAATTTTCCCCATCATTAACTGGAAGGGTTTTACGGAAGATATGATGATTTCAACTATCCTGCTGGTCTTTTCTTCGATTACTCCCCGTAATGTTTGCACTCCATAAAGAAAAATGAAAAAGTACATCAATAATGCCGATATGTATCCCATTGCAGTTGCTACTGCAACATTCCCCTCTTTTTCTCCACTTTCAGTTAAATTAATAACATTCAGGCTAATGTTAGTTTTAATCTTGTCGAGCTTTTCTTTATCAATGCCAGATGCATTCAATTTAATTTCTTCAATCTCATTTTTCAGAAAACGCTCCAGTGAAGCCTGTACTTCAATACTTGGATTTTTATCTGCAAAAAAAGTAATCCCTTTGGGATCGTCAAGATCAAATTTCGGAATATACAATAAACCATAGGTATTTTTGGCTTTGAGATCATCTTTGGCCTCTTCAATGGAATTGTCCAAATAAGTAAACGAAACTGCTCCAGTTCCTTCGAACTTTCCTCGAAAATAGCCACTCTCATCAAGAACTTCTACCACCTTTTCATCCCCTTCCCTGGATGCAAACCAAATAGGGATCGCAAATACCAGGGCAAATAAAAGTGGGCCGACAATACTCATGATGATAAAAGATTTTTTACGCACCCTGGTTAAATATTCCCGTTTGATGATTAACCTGATTTTATTCATTGCTGTCTCTTTTTACTGTAGAAATGAAAATCTCGTTCATCGTGGGTATCTTTTCAGCAAAGGAATGTACCTCCACTTTTCCAATCAGTGATTTGAGCAAATCATTTGGGCTCCTCCCATTTATGATCTTTATGGCTGTTTTAAAGAATCCATTATCCACCTGATCCTGTTGCAGTATTTGAAATCCTTCTTCCAATTCATGAATAAGGTTTTTGTGCTCCACATCGAATGTATTCGTCTTGTGATTTTCCTTTATTGTCTTCTTAGAACCTTCCAGGATTTTTTCAGCCTTATTTATTAACGCGATATAGTCGCAAAGTTCTTCCACCGATTCCATTCGATGAGTGGAAAATATGATGGTAGCTCCATTTTTTGATAAATTCAGGATCTCATCTTTAATGATATTTACATTTATCGGATCAAATCCGGAAAACGGTTCATCAAGAATAATCAACTTGGGATTGTGCAATACAGTGGCGATAAACTGTACCTTTTGCTGCATTCCTTTGGAAAGATCTTCTACTTTTTTGCCCCACCACCCGGCTATCTCAAACTTTTTAAACCACTCTTTGATGCGTTCTATCGCATCGTTTTTTGTTAATCCCTTCAGTTGAGCAAGGTAGAGCAAATGCTCGCCGACCTTCATTTTTTTATACAATCCGCGCTCTTCCGGCAGATAACCAATTTCACGAATGTGATTGGCATTTAAGGGTTGACCGTTGATTAATACGTTACCTTGATCAGGGGCAATTATTTGTGTAATGATGCGAATAAAGGTGGTCTTTCCTGCTCCATTTGGTCCAAGTAACCCAAATATTGATCCTTCAGGTATGAACAGATTAATATCATTTAATGCCTTAAAATCCCCATATGATTTATGAATGTGTTCCGCTGTAAGAATATTCAATGGTTAGCATTTTTGGTAAACATGACGAACTTGAAAAATCTATTGCGAATTAATTAAAAAAACAGGTGGATTAAAACTAAAATATAACAAATCAATGCTGCGCAGGTTTGAAAACAATGTTTCCTACAGCTACATCAACATTAAAATTAATTTGATTTAACTGATTTTCCGCATATCCAGGAGATACGTAAATATTATCTGTTGATACCACGAATTCCTCAGGGATTTTTATGTTACATAAAGGAGAGTCATTGATATTAATCCGAACCGGAATGTTATGCATGGGTAAAATAATTTCTAATTTCCCGGCACCTACTGAAGCATGGACATCAGTGCGGATATATTCTGCATCTTCAAAATCCATTTTCACCTTACCAAATCCAACGTCTGTAATTATGTAGTTTGCATTTGACAAATGAAGGTTTATTGCTTCAAATGTCCCCATGTCTACCTTAATCAAAAATGTATCCATTTCCAGCTGATTCCCAAATCCTTCAGTATAGTTGATCTTAACATTTGCACTGCCTGTTCTCATTTTTAGCCGCTCTATTGGTAAGTCGGACAGATCGATATAGGTATCTCCAACTGCATAATTAAGATCTAAATCCATGGGTTTTAGTTTAGATATATACACTTTCCATGTATAATCATCTACTGATTGGGAGCTGAACATACGTTTCGATATACTTGAGCTGAGTGAGGTATTTTGTCGTTCATCCAACTTTACTTTTACCTCCTTTGTCCTATTAATGATTTTCTCCTCATATTCAGGCGTAGACGTGCCATCTGTATTACTTTGGATATTCATAAGATTGGATTCCTGACCTGGTTCTATAAAGCAATGGCCTCTGGTCGTATTCAACGAAAATTTCACCTTATCAAATTCTTGATTATCCGAAACAGTAAAGGAATTTTTAATTTGCGCCTTAAGCACAATACTCATTAGGGATACAAGCACGAGCAGCAAACCATTTCTCCACATAACACCACCTACGTGTATAGTGAATTAAAGGTTACATTAACTCTTATTAATTCGATGAATAACAAGAATTTAATGATTAAAAGAATTCCTTCATCCTGTCAAAGAAGGAACGCTCATGTTTACCTGGTTTTGGTTCAAAATTTGGCGAATTTCGTAATTTTTCCAAAACCTCCTGCTCTTCCCTGGAGACTTGCTTTGGAGTCCAGACATTCACATGGATCAATTGATCACCAGCTCCATAGCCATTGATGTCATTAATCCCTTTTCCACGGAGTCTTAAGATTCTGCCGGATTGGGTTCCCGGTTCAATCTTTATTTTCACCTTACCATCAATAGTCGGGACTTCAACCGATGTGCCCAGCACTGCATCAACGAAATTCAAATGCAGATCATACACCACATTATTTCCATCCCGTTTGAGAAGTTCGTCCTGTTTTTCTTCAATCAGAATCAACAAATCACCGGGGGGACCTCCATTCGGCCCATAATTTCCTTTCCCAGACATGGAAAGCTGCATGCCATCCCCAACCCCACCGGGGATTCGTATATCAATGACTTCTTCTTTTTGTAATAAACCGCTGTTATCTACACCGGGAGGTCGTTTATCAATTATTTTACCTGATCCGTTGCAGGTATGACAGGTAGATGATGACACCATTTGACCAAGCATAGTATTTACCACCTTCCTCATCTGACCAGTTCCTCCACACGTTCGACAGTCTTTATAAGATACTCCATCAGCGACAACCAGGCGGTTAACTTTAATTTTTTTCTCCGTTCCATGCGCTATTTCATCAAGGGTCAGTTTTATTTTAATTCGAAGATTGGATCCCCTTCTCCCGGAAGTTCGTCGAGTACTGCCACCGCCGCCAAAGAAACTTTCAAAGGGATTATGTCCGCCAAATATATCTCCGAATTGTGAAAAAATGTCATCCATTGACATTCCTCCTCCACCAAATCCACCTGCGCCACGCATGCCTTCATGCCCGAATCGATCGTATTGCTGACGTTTTTGATCATCACTCAATACCTCGTAAGCTTCAGCTGCCTCCTTAAATTTCTCTTCAGCGTCCGGATTTTCCGGATTTTTATCCGGATGGTATTTGATGGCAATTTTTCGATATGCCTTTTTTATTTCATCTTTTGAGGCAGATTTTCCTACTCCAAGTATTTCGTAATAATCCCTTTTTGCCATGCTTATGCTCCTATAACGACTTTTGCAAACCGGATGACTTTTTCATCCAGATAATATCCATTCTCCACAACATCAATAATTTTACCCTTCATATTTTTCTTTTCAACCGGCATCTGGCTGATCGCCTCATGATGATCAGTATTGAATTCCTGCCCAGGTTTATTTTCCATAGGTTTTAATCCATTCTGCTTCAATACCTTACTAAATTTATTATATATCAAATCAAATCCTTCTTTTGATGCCTTGTGGTCTGCGCTTTCTTCAAGTGCTTTCTGTGCTCGCTGAAAATCATCCATCACAGGTAATAGTGCGACAATCAGATCTTCATTTGCAGTTTTTATAAGTTCCAGTCTTTCTTTTGCTGTTCTACGTCTGTAATTTTCGAATTCAGAATACAATCTCAAATACTTATCCTTTGCTTCAGTTAATTCACTTTTTAACTTCTCCACTTCATTTTCTTCAGCTTTTGAGCTTTCTTCATCTGACATATGCTCTTCTTCCTCTTTCAATTTGGACTCCTCAGCTTTCACTGCAGACTCCTCAGTTTGCTCCATTTCATCAACTAGCTCTTTCTCATTCACTTGGGCAGCTCCTTCCACCACGCCTGAATTTTTAACTTTTTCCTTATTTATACCTTTTGACATATTATACGCTTCATTTGAGAATTCTCAGACAACAATCATTTTGCCAATTTATCCTTTTATGACATAATGACACTATTATTCATTGATTACCCGCCAAAGGGCATCAATTAAGTGATCTATGCCATCATTAGTGACTGCAGAAATAAATATTGACTCGATATCTTCGGGGAGTTCCCTGCTCAAATCCGTCTTCAGTTCTTCATCCAGCAAATCGGACTTTGATACTGCCAGTATCCTCTTTTTATCCAGTAATTCGGGATTGTATTTCCGCAATTCCTCCAAAAGTATGTTAAAATCCTTCTTAATATCCCGAGCATCTGAGGGAATCATAAATAGTAAAATCGAGTTCCGTTCTACATGCCTAAGGAACCTGTGGCCTAATCCCTTACCTTCAGCGGCCCCTTCTATCAGGCCGGGAATATCTGCAACAACAAAAGATTGTTCATCATGATATCTCACTACTCCCAGATTGGGCACTATGGTGGTAAAAGGGTAATCAGCAATTTCCGGTTTTGCAGCAGATATTATGGACAATAGTGTTGATTTCCCAGCATTGGGGAAACCCACTAATCCCACATCGGCAAGTATTTTTAGCTCTAAAATTATCCATTCTTCAATCCCAGGTTCTCCTGGCTGAGCATATCTTGGCGTCTGATTTGTTGACGTTTTAAAATGGTCATTCCCCAACCCACCCCGACCGCCTGGAGTTAAAATTATTTCCTGGCCATCCTCAGTGATTTCAAGTAATTGCTTGTTCGTCTCAGCATTCTTGGCAACAGTCCCCAGCGGAACTTCCAAAATTACATCTTTACCATCTGCACCGTGTCGTCGGCCGCCTTCCCCGGGATTCCCATTGGAAGCAATTACATGTTTTTTATACTTCAGGTGAAGCAATGTCCAAAGCTGTTGGTTGCCTCTGAGAATAATATGGCCACCTCGCCCTCCATCTCCACCATCCGGACCGCCCTTTGGAACAAATTTTTCACGCCTGAAATGCGCAGAGCCGGCCCCTCCTGATCCGGAACGTGAACATAATTTTACGTAATCAATAAAATTTGGATGAGACAATTCAATAAATCATTTAACCAGGTCAATGGTCATGCAAATATCGTTAAATATTTCTTCAATACGTCCGATCCCATTTATTTCATAATATTTTGATTGCTTACTATAATATTTAGCGACTGGCAATGTCTCTGACTTATAAACTCGTATTCTATTGTTTATTCGTTCATCACTTTGATCATCTGGTCTGCCTGAAGTCTTCCCCCGCAACCGAATCCTGGTCCGGAGCTCTTCATCATCTACCCTCAAGGCCAACATAGCCTTTATTGGCATTTTGCGTTTTTCAAGCATATTATCCAAGGCAAACGCCTGGGCAACGGTTCGTGGGAAACCATCGAAAATAAAACCATGGGCATCGCTATGGGCTGCAATTTTCACCTCTACCATTTTTATAACCAATTCATCCGGAACCAAATTCCCATCTACAATATACTCTTGTGCAAGCTTGCCTAACTCAGTCCCTTCCCCAATATGTTTTCTAAAAAGATCGCCAGTAGAAATATGAATCAGATCATACTTTTCTATAATTTTTTCACTTTGTGTTCCTTTACCTGATCCGGGAGGTCCAAATAATATAATATTTAACATTGTCGATAACTTTATGCTTGCTTGATTACTTTATAAATATCTTTTAAGTTTCTTCCGTATCCATCATAATCCAGTCCATATCCTACCACAAACTCATTCGGAATCTCAAAACCGACATAACTGAGATTCAGATTTGTCTTGTCTGCCTCAGGTTTATGTAACAGGGCCAATATTTCAATAGATCTTGTGCCCAATTCAGTAAATTCCTCAAGAACATGACTCAACGTTTTCCCTGTATCCACTATATCTTCAACGATTATAATGTTCCTGTTATAGATATTGTGTTCTAATCCCAGCAATTCTTTGACTTTGCCACTTGTTTCCATTTTTTTGTAGGATTTCAATTTAATGAATGAAACTTCAGCAGGAATGGAAATTTCCCTGAAAATATCAGCAGTAAAAATAAATGCTCCATTCAGAATCGATAAGAATAGGGGATTTTTATCTTTATAATCCTCATTGATTTGCTTTGCCAGTTCATGTATACGATACTGAATTTTTTTAGAAGAAATAAAAAGTTGAAAATGCTTATCGTGAATTTGCATGATTGCACAATATAAAAAATAGCCCAGAGAAGGCAGGCAAATATACTGCTAAAATCCCTGGTTTTGAAATGACTTCAGAAATTTCGTAACTCAAGCTGATGAAAAAGTAATCCATAAAAACGTGTCATGGCATCCAGGTCTTTTTTTGATATTTTTTCTTTATTGCTATGTGGGTTTTCAACAGGCGGTCCTATAAAAGACCAGTCAATAGGATATGGTGATTGTTGAATTTCTCTGGCATCACTTGATCCGTAGGCTTCTACTTCGATCTGGAATGGTATATTATTTTTTATAGCGAGTTCCGTTATTTTATGTATAAATGACTTTCTTGGTATATTCCTGTCGCGATAAGAAATCACGACACCATCACCTATGCTGATCCCATCAGTAGCCCAGGTGATATCAGAGATTAACATTTTATTTATTTGAAAATCTTCATAGAGAAATTTCACCAGGAACGGAATGGTACCGCCTCCATGTTCTTCCCAACAAGAAAATACTAAGGCCCCATTTTCAAGGTTTTCTGCAAGTTTGAGAAGATTATATATCCCAATTCGATTATCTAAATATGGTGCATAATAGTAGAATTGATCTTCTTCAAAGGGACTTTTAAAAACAAGATTTGTCCCTGAACTGATTGCTCTCCCAAATTTATAATGTAACTGACCTTCTTCATTAAGATCAAGGCTGCACTCAATTTCGCCAAGCTCATCCACACCTTTCAAGGTCTCACCTCCTATTACTTCAGGGCCCCCGATCGGAATGAGTTGATCCTGGTATCTTACTGTAAATCCTGTAGTATCCATATGGGCAATTGCAGCAATTTTCGGATTTCCAAAGATTAAAATTAAACAATCCAGAAATCCCTCACCATGTACGATTTTAGGCTTTGCCTTCCATGTACAGGAATTAGCATGGATATAATTGAGGAGGAAATTCTTCATATGTATCTCTTCGCCAGAAGGGCTGTGTACCTGACAAAGTGATTTTAAAACTTTGTTCATTTTCTCCTATTTCATTTTTTCATTTATATACTCAAATAAAATAATTAAATACATTACATTTTATTACAAATGAAGAATTAAATTCGTTGCTTAAAATTATTGCGAAAATTTAAATTTATATTTAAGGGATTATTTTTATTGCCAAACAAGATTGATAGAAAAGGGTGTATGTTTATAATTATTTTATAAAAATCCAGTATAATATACGTCGTCTGAAATATTGTTTGAACCCCCGACATTTTCATTTTTTGCTTTTACCAGGGCTTTTGTTCCTGAAAGACATCCGTAAATAACCAGACAATATTTATGACGTCAACAATTGTACTTTTAATCATCGGTTTAATTATACTCATAGTTGGAGGGGATTACCTGGTTAGAGGTTCATCCAGTATTGCATTGAGACTTCATATCTCGCCTTTGGTGGTGGGACTTACTATTGTTGCTTTTGGCACTTCTGCCCCTGAATTATTAATCTCTATACAATCGGCCGTCAAAGGTAGTCCAGACATTGCCATGGGTAATGTAGTGGGTTCCAACATATGCAACCTGGCACTGGTCCTCGGACTTACTGCTGTAATAAATCCTGTAAAGGTTCAATCCAATAGTATCCGCGTTGATTGGCCGATGACAATAGGAGCAAGTATTCTGCTCTTTTTAGTTGTTCAGGAAGGATACCTTTCTTCCATTGAAGGTATTTTTTTCATATCGATTATATGCGTCTATTTGTTCTTAATTATAAGGCAATCCAGAAAAGATATCATTGCCAGTAAAAAAGCAATGGAAAGTGATGAAATACCGGACGCACCAACCAAACAAATTTGGAAAGATATAGTTTTTATTATCCTTGGATGTTTTGGATTATATTATGGCAGTGAATGGTTCGTCGGTAGTGCTAAAGATCTCGCGATAAGTCTTGGTGTGGAAGAAAGAGTTGTTGGTCTTACTATCGTTGCCCTGGGAACCAGTTTGCCGGAATTGGTTACAGCAGCTTTAGCATCATACAAGGGTCAAACAGATCTTGCACTTGGCAACCTAATGGGTTCCAATATTTTTAATATATTGTCCATCCTTGGAATTACGAGTATCATCCAGAAAATCCATGTCCACGAGGAAATACTCAATAAGGACATTATATGGATGATCCTTATTACGTTCATGATTCTTCCTTTGATGGTCATGAGACGGGAAGTAGGAAGAGTTGATGGAATTATCTTATTAATAGTTTATTCTGTTTACATTTATACTGTGGTTGTTTAGTAAATGCTTGCGGAATTGATGAAATATATTATCGTCTATGTAATCAGCATGTTTAAGTTTATTGGTGGGCCGGCTTTTGGCGCTGCCTATGATCTGAATATATACATTACTGCAGGTATGACCATTTTTGGTATGATGACTACCGTAATTATTATTTCTTTTTTCGGAATGAAACTTAGAAACTGGATTCAGAAAAAATATAAGTACAAAAGAAGGGTATTTACCAGCCGAAACAGGCGAATAATAAAAATATGGAGAGGATATGGTGAATTTGGTGTATCATTTTTTACGCCAATTCTTTTCTCCCCGGTAATTGGCACGCTATTAGTAACCACATTAGGAGGCAAACGAAAAAGAATCATTACCTATATGTTAATCAGTGCTATTTTTTGGGCATTTACGATAACATCTCTTTCAGATCTGGTACTCGATTTCCTTTTCCGATTATAATCAAATAATTTCATTATTTTGTAATTTATTAATATAGTAAGGATTAATTCTCTGATTAATGAAAATCCAATTTGATCATATATTCAGAAACTTCCTGGTGATTGACATCGAGACTGCTTCAACATATGAAAATTACCAGGATATGGATCAAAATATGCAGCTTCTTTGGAATAAAAAAGCTTCGTTTATGCAAAATACAGAAGAAGCTTCTCCAGAGGATCTCTATTTTTCCAGAGGGGCAATTTTTGCCGAATTCGGTAAGGTGATTTGTATTTCCGCAGGAGCATTCACCAAAGAAAAGGATAATTCTATTGGTATAAGAATAAAATCATTTGCATTCGAAACTGAAAAAGAAACATTACAGGCATTTAAAAACCTGGTGGAAACAAAATTCGACAGTAAGGATTTACGCTTAGTCGCGCATAATGGCAAGGAATTCGATTTCCCTTATTTATGCCGCAGAATGCTAGTAAATGATATCGAAATACCGGAAACACTCGATATCAGAGAGAAAAAACCATGGGAAATTAACCATATCGATACCATGGAGTTATGGAAGTTTGGAGACAGAAAAAATTTTACTTCATTGGACTTATTAGCTGCTTTATTTGGAATTAAATCAAGTAAGGATGACATTGATGGCAGCCAGGTCAATGAGGTGTATTACAAGGAAAACAACCTGGAACGAATCTCCACCTATTGCCAACGCGATGTGATGGTTACCGCCCAAATCTTTCTAAAACTTAATGGATTTCAGAAAATTGACACTAAAAATATCAAATACTTATAGGACATCCAGTGCGTGATATAAAACTTTCGAATCCAACAACAATCCTACAGGTAGAAAATTTACAGGTAAGCTTCATTAATCACGGTCATGAAACAAAAGCTGTAGATAATGTCAGCTTCAATATACATAAAGGAGAATCAGTAGGAATCGTTGGAGAATCAGGTTCCGGAAAGTCAGTAACTGCACTTTCCATTATGAATTTGCTGAAATCGCCACCAGCCCATATCAACTCCGGAAATATATTTTTAAAATCAAAGGTATTTGGAAATGTTGATACGCTAACACTTTCCGATCATTCACTTCGTTCTATCAGAGGCAATGAGATTGCCATGATCTTTCAGGAGCCAATGACTTCCCTCAATCCAGTATTCAAATGTGGAAACCAGGTATTGGAAGCTTTGAAAGTGCATATGCATATGAGCGCTGAAGAGGCCAAAAATAAAACTCTTCAATTATTTGAAGAAGTAAAACTTCCCAAACCGGAAAAGATATTTAATGCATACCCACACGAAATTTCCGGCGGACAAAAACAGCGCGTCATGATTGCCATGGCCATGTCGTGTAATCCTTCCATACTGATCGCTGATGAACCCACAACCGCCTTGGATGTCACAGTTCAGGCAAATATACTTCGTCTGATGGAAGGATTGAGAGAAAATCACGATACTGCTTTGATTTTTATAAGCCATGACCTGGGAGTAATTGCTGAAGTCGCCGACCGCATTCTTGTGATGTATGAGGGCAAAATCGTTGAAGAAGGTAATGTTTTCAAAATATTTAATCATCCGGAACATCCCTACACTAAAGGACTGCTGGCTTGCAGGCCAAGGTTAGATATAAAGCTTCGTCGGTTGCCCACCGTTAGTGATTTCATGAACACAGGAAGCAACGGCAATGACACAAAAAAATATAAATACAATTCCATTGGTGAGGCCTTGCTTTTAAATGCTGAACTTAAGAAGGAAACCATTCAGAAACGGTTAAATGTGATCCGTGGCGGACCAATACTTCGGGTCAGAAATCTCACAAAATCATTCCCAATCAAAAAAGACTTATTTGGCAAATTTAAGGAAGTCCATATTGCAGTCGATGACATTAGTTTTGATATCTATCCCGGCGAGACTGTGGGACTGGTTGGAGAATCAGGATGCGGGAAAACCACATTAGGCAGGAGTATTATCCGGTTAATTGATCCCAATTCAGGCGAGATCATTTTTGATGGTCTGCAAATACATGAGATGAAAGGGGAAGCGCTCAGGCAAATACGAAAAAAAATGCAAATCATTTTCCAGGATCCGTATGCGTCGTTAAACCCCAGGCAAACCATAGGCGAGGCAATTACAGAACCATTAAAAATCCATAAAATAATAGATGGAAAACAAGAAAGGAGGGAAAGAGCCTATGAATTGTTGGGAAAAGTGGGGTTAAGCCCTACGCACTACAACAGGTTCCCTCATGAGTTTTCAGGTGGTCAGCGTCAACGCATATGTATTGCCAGGGCACTGGCTACAGATCCACAATTCATCATTTGTGATGAGTCGGTTTCCTCATTAGATGTTTCAGTCCAGGCCCAGGTTCTTAACTTACTCAATGATTTAAAAAAAGAATTTCAGTTTACTTATTTATTCATTTCTCATGATTTATCCGTTATCAAATTTATGGCAGACCGAATTTTTGTGATGAATAATGGAAAACTGGTTGAAATGGGTTATCCAGATGCCCTATTCGACAGGCCCAAGGAAGAATACACCAGGAATCTGATCAACGCCATACCAAAAGGTGATGTGGAAGACATCCGAAAAGCACAATTAAGAAGAAGACTCGCGTACGCGAGAAAATCATTATTTCCAAACGAATGACAAAAAAGAAAAAAAAAGGTGGTAAAAACACCGATTACAGCCAATTAAAGATGCTGGTTCAGGAATATCTGAACGAACATAAAAACAGGAAAATCTCACACAAGCTAGTTATAAAAAAACTGGGAATTCACGATAAGAAGACCAAAAACGTATTAAAATCCATACTTACAGAACTCACCAAAAACAAACCAAAAGGGGAAAGTAAGCGTGCTGTCACATATTCCGGACAAGAGATTATTGGTAAAGTTGACTTTGTAAATCCCCGTTTCGCTTACATCATCTCCGAAGAAGTAGAGCAGGATGTGATCGTGAAGTCAGAAAATCTGAATTATGCCCTTGATGACGATACTGTGAGAGTACAACTACTTCAAACCAGGTCCAAAACCGGAAGAATGGAAGGGCGTGTCGTTGAAATTATCAATCGCTTTCGCAAGGAATTCGTTGGAAGAGTAGAACTCTCAGCCAACTATGCCTTTGTAGTTCCGGACTTCAAAAAGATGCACTATGACATTTTTGTGGCTACACAGGATTTGAACAAAGCCAGGCATGATGATAAAGTTGTTGTAGAGATTACCAAATGGCCCAGTCACAATAAGAGTCCCGAGGGGAAGGTAGTAACAGTTCTAGGAAAGTCAGGGGAGAATGAAGCCGAAATACATTCCATTATGGCCGAATTTGGTTTACCCTTTAAATTTCCAGATAATATTGTGCGACAAGCTAATAAAATTCCGGATGGTGTTACTGATCAAGAAGTTATTGCCAGAAAGGATTTTCGGGATGTGGTAACATTTACCATCGATCCAGTCGATGCCAAGGATTTTGATGATGCACTTTCATTGAGGAAGCTCTCCAATGGAAATTATGAAGTTGGTATCCACATTGCGGATGTCACACACTATATCCTGCCTAAAACCATGCTGGAATACGAGGCACAGGAACGCGCTACTTCAGTATACCTGGTTGACCGTACAATACCCATGCTTCCCGAAAAGATCTCTAACGAACTCTGCTCATTACGTCCTTTCGAAGATAAACTAACGTTTTCAGCAGTTTTTGAACTTAATGACAACGGTCACATTACAAGTGAATGGTTTGGCAAGACAGTCATTCACTCCAACAGGAGATTTACCTATGAGGAAGCCCAGGAACGAATTGAAAATAAAAGCGGAGATTTTTTTGCGGAGCTAAGCACGTTAAATGAATTGGCCTTAAAACTTAGAGTTGAGCGTTTCATGCGGGGATCGATCAATTTTGAAACTACAGAGGTGAAGTTTGACCTGGATGAAAAAGGAAAGCCAATCGGAATAAAGACCAAAGAACGAAAAGATGCGCATAAACTGGTCGAAGAGTTTATGCTCCTTGCCAACAAGCGTGTAGCAGAATTTGTATATAAAATGAAAAAGGGGAAGATCAAAAACACGTTTGTTTACCGTACCCATGACTACCCTGATCTCGAAAAATTAAATGCTTTCTCCATATTTGCCAAGAAATTTGGCCATGAGCTGAAGGTAGATGAATCAGCAATCTCCAGGTCGTTAAATAATCTGATTGAAGATATCGAGGGAAAACCCGAACAAAATGTGTTGCAAACACTGGCAATTCGTTCGATGGCCAAAGCTAAATATACCACTGAGACCAAGGGACACTTTGGATTGGCATTTCTTCATTATACTCATTTTACATCACCCATCCGCCGTTATCCGGATATGATGGTCCATCGCATGCTTTTGCATTATCTTGAGGATGGAAGTTCCTTAAACGCGGCATCCTATGAAAAAAAATGCGTGCATTCTTCCGACATGGAAAAAAGAGCCGCCGATGCCGAGCGAGCTTCTATCAAGTACAAACAGGTAGAATTCATGGAAACGATGCTAGATCAGGAATTTGATGGAATTGTATCAGGCGTAACTGAATGGGGGATTTATGTGGAAATGACAGAAACCAAATGTGAAGGTATGGTGCGCTTAGCCAATCTGGAAGACGACTATTATATCCATGATGCAGAGAATTATCGGGTAATTGGCCAAAATCATGGAAAATCCATTACCCTGGGTGATGATGTTCGTGTGAAGGTGATTAACACAGATATAAACCGGAGAATTATTGATCTGGAACTATTGGAAAAAGTTTAATAAATAATGGAAAAAAACCCTGCTATGGTGAATTAAAAATATACTGTCTATCCAAAAATAAGATGTCTTAAAAAACCATAGCACGGTAAGGCACAGGAGATTCAAGGTTGATGCCGATTTTTAGTAGTTAAATATCAATTTCTACCTGGTTTCTATAAATATCCTCTATTGTTTCACACTTCCTGATTAATTTGGCTTTGCCGTCAATGATCAAAACTTCTGCAGGACGAAGCCTGGAATTGTAATTTGAAGACATCATAAATCCATATGCGCCCGCATTTTTAATAGCGATGATATCTCCTTCATGAACTTCACTCAGTTTTCTGTCTAAACCAAAAGTATCTGTTTCGCAGATATAGCCAACGATCGTATATACTCGTTTTATCCCATTGATATTGCTGATATTCACCATATCATGGTAGGAATCATACATCATTGGCCGGATCAGGTGGTTCAAACCTGATTCCACGCCGACAAAAACGGTAGCAGGTGTAGTTTTGATAACGTTGGTTTTGACAAGAAAATATCCTGCTTCGCTGACGATATATTTACCTGGTTCAAACCAGATTTCCAGCTTACGTCCATAGTCTTTGCAAAAATTCTTAAAAGCTTTGGAAAGTTGATGGCCAAGATCCGGCAGATCGGTAGTCACATCGCCTTCCCGGTAGGCAACTTTAAAGCCACTGCCAAAATCAATGAATTTTAAGTCGGGAAAATCCATGGCTGCTTCGAAGAGTACTTCCGCTCCGCGAAGGAACACTTCAGAATCAAGGATGTCTGAACCGGAGTGCATATGCAAACCGATTACTTTGATATTATTAGTTTGGATTACACGATGTAGATGCCTCAACTGAAAAATGGAAATGCCAAATTTGGAATCGACATGGCCTGTAGAAATTTTCTTATTGCCTCCTGCCATGATATGTGGATTCAACCTGATGCATACCGGTATCGAGTTGTGGTATTCATGCCCGAACTGCTCAAGAATTGAGATGTTATCGATATTAATCATCACACCCAATTTTACCGCCTCTTTTATTTCCTCAAAAGAGACGCAATTAGGGGTAAACAAGATTTCTTCAGGTTTGAAACCTGCTTTCAACCCAACTTGAACTTCCTGGATGGAGACAGTATCTAATTCAGCACCCCTTGCACGCACCAATTTAAGAATGGAAATATTGGTCAAGGATTTACAGGCAAATTTTATCTTCAGTTTCAACCCTGGGAATGCAGCTTTCATATTCTCGATCTGTTGACCAATTTTATCTGCATCATAAACATAAATTGGGTGACCAAATTCTTTTACAACATCCAGAAGATCCAATCCCTGGATTGTATACCTGTCGTTTACAATTTCCATTTTACGGTAATGTTAAATCAAAAAAAATGGAAGGTTGTTTACCTTCCATTTAATTTTTTTTGTAAAGTTAGTATTCTGCTTTAATTATTCAATTAAAATTTTGCGCGACAATGCCTTTTTCTTCTGGATAATCTGCAAAATGTATATACCCTTTTCCTTTCCAGTCAGATCAATCTGATTATCGTATGTTCCCGTAAAATCCAATATTGTTTCTTTATACGCTTCATTTCCCAATATATCCATTACTTTCACCGTCACCTCATTTTTTTGATCCAGCACAAATTTTAAATTGAATTTTCCATTATTAGGATTTGGATAATAATTGAGCTGAGCTGGTTTTAAATTATTCTTTATTGAATAATCGATCTCTTCTAATGCCACATCATCCTTCAGAAGTTCAGATATGGTAACATTGAATGTATGCACACGCTTAATATGGATTTCTATAAATTTTTCGCCGTTTTTCTCTTCAATGTTTACATTCATGGTTTGTTGGAT